>Ga0325405_1004247_pt1 | contig 14685 bp, 12 predicted proteins | sample PopdelMetagenome_21_FD_205663 | JGI IMG/M metagenome (GOLD analysis project Ga0325405, IMG submission 205663) | Populus deltoides microbial communities from Bellville, Georgia, United States - Xylem-Control-R2 | ecosystem: Host-associated > Plants > Phyllosphere > Stem > Wood/Secondary xylem... | reverse complement strand
GAAAGATCAGGAAAATGTCAAAGCAGTTACACAATAAAATAGTGTGGCATGATCTGAACGAGATTAATAAATAATCTGAAGAAACAGCATATGATTCAGATCAATAAATAATCTGAAGAAACAGCATACAATTCAGATCAATACATAATCTGAAGAAACAGCATGCAAATGTTGTCAAAAATGGATGCACCTACCTGGTAAAGTCTCCTTGAATCCTGTTCAGACAGAGGATGCTCAGTTTAGAAGATGAAGAGGCTGCCCCTATTTGGCAGCCCATCATTAGACCAAGGGTTCTCTGCTGATGCACCAAAAACATCTTTTCATGCTGATGCACAATGATTCCTTCAAAATCAAGTAACTTCCTAATTCTTACAGGGAAGTTTTTTACTAAAAAATACTTTTTGTTCATTCTTTAAATTTTAATTGTTTATGTCAAATATAGGGAGAGGGAGAAGGAAGGTTTAACTGAGGGATAAGTTGGACCATGAGCATCATAAAAGCCCAATTCAAAGAACTATATAAAAAAGAATTACAAAAAAAGAGGGGTAATCGTCCTCTGCAGATAACAGGAGTGACTCCATAATACTAGGTTCCTTCCAAATCTCTTTTGGCAAGGTTTCTTCCAAATCGTTTTTGGCAAGGTTTCCACCAAGTTGATCTTTTTTGGCAAGGCTTCGGAAATAAAATGGTGATCACAACAAAGAGCTAACTTTCTCATAACAATCTGTATGATTGGGGGCAGAAATTAAATGGAGAATATAAAGATCTATGGATCAAGCTAAACCGTGTTTTTAGATTTTACATTTGGCAGTAACTATCAGCACTACCTTGTTATAACAACATAATCTGCGAATATGAAACTATGATAATGCTACTAGCATCAGGTCACAAAACAGTGTGATGATCCCCAAAGCAATGTGAGAAAGAAGAAGGAAAGAGGCAGGAAAGAAAAGCTCATATTGCTAACAGCCATTTGGTTGTACGTGCAACAATTATTTTCTTATGCTTAAAAAGAATACATGTCAACCTAAAGAAGAATAAATTATACACATAAAGAGTCATTTAAGCAATAAAAATGGATGTGCATAATTAAAGACAAGATGATAAACAAGACCTCACCCATGAGACAACCAATGGAGGCAAGAAGTATAGAGGCCAACAATCCAGCTAGTGTTCCCTCAGCACTGATAGCCCCTTCTGTTCCCGTTGGAACTACCTTAAATGTTGTAACAAGGCACCTACTCAAGCCACATAAATGTGAAATTATAGACTTCTTACAGTCCATAGACAAAACAAAAGATTGAGAAAGGCATCAAAGAATTTCATTAAAATCAATTTTTTTTCCTATAAAATACAAGCTTCACCAAACACTGAAACCCTTGAAAGTGCAATGATCAAATAACAAGAAATAATTCCAACCAGCATTTCTAGATTATCAAGTTAAGCTCTCATAAAAATGTTAACCCTCATAAACTATAGTGTAACTACAGCATGTAAAGAATTACTCAACTTGTGCATGCATATGTGCGTGCACTTGTGTCTGGGAGTGTGCAAGAACATGTTGCCTCGTAGGAAGGTTTCTATTTATTTTTTTCCGTTTTTTTTTCTATCAGTTATAAATTGGATAATAAAAAATGCAATACATTGGATATGAGTCATATATAACAAATGCACTAAACAGATTTTACATGTAAATGATGCAAAACTGCTGATTGTCATTGGGATGGCATAATACTACATGCTTTCTTTTCAAGTGAATGAGATGAAACATAAACATATGATCTGATTATGCTTATTGTACATGTCTCCGATATTCCATAAAAAAAATTTAGAATTAGGTACATGTGCAAAGTGCACAGGCTTGACGTCATAATTACCTTGATACCGTAAAGAAAACCTGCCCATTTGAAAGCTTGCTTTGACCATTGGATGAGATAAGAATTAAGCTTACAAAAGCTTTGAGAAAGCCAACTTCATAGTATCATTATTTATGCTTCCTCTATCATTCATGCTTTATTATCTAAATTTTATACATTTTCTTTTCAAAATTCCTGCTGTTTAAAAATGTAAATCATAATGGGAACATATCACACTCATTCTTTTGAAAACCATCTGAAAATAAGAAATGCAAACCTCAAACAGAAAATTGTTCTCAAAATAAGGTAGTTAATCATTGGAAAGTTTAGTCAATCAAACATATCTCCAAAATAACCAGTCTATTTCTTATCGCATAAACAGCCCTCCTTGAAAAGGTTAGGAGTACATCAATCTAAACTGTACCCAAACAATGCAGACTACATACACAAATCTTCTATTCCATCTTTTACTTCTAAGTCAAACCTTAGTTTCTTAAATCAGTCCTAGTTTTCTTATCCCAGATACCTTCTTAAGCAAGATAGTCCTTGTCTCAAGGCTTACAAGGCTACCATTAGTGCAACAGCTACAAATGTTCCAAATTCAGATCCGACTAGATGATCAAACTTCTAAATCATCTACAATTACTGCTTCTAAGTTATTTCTGGAGAAGCTATCGCCTATAAAATAATGAAAAAACTAAATAGAACTGGCTGATGACTGATGCTGTAAGTAGCAATAGGTTAATGCCATTTAAAGCCACTGAATTCAAAATCCTTCTTAATCACGAGTGACCGAATTAAAGTCTAAAAATTCAGAATGAACTGCCAAATCCTCACCAAACAGAAAAGCAATGCTTACGTAATTTTGCCATATGCCTTCCCTATCTCACTTGAGACTGTATCACTCAGCTTGGTACAGAAACTGGCAACAAACCCAAGTCGCCAAAGTGCAAGAAATGCCTCATCCCCTACTCGAAATATTGACAGAAAAGCGCACACACAACCAGCAGCACTTGAACCAATCACACTGCCTGGTCCTCTTCTTCCCTTCCTCTTCTCAGCCACTCCTTGAGCTTCCTTCTGTGCCATTTCACTTTTGTAGCTGCAGTTCCCTAACAGCATAAATTAACTGAATCCTATTAAGAACAAGGTCTTAAATAACAAAAAAAAAAAAAAATGCAATTACTAATAAAACACTCTCTAAATCAGGCATTTTGTTTTGTAAACATTCGGTTGCTAAAAGTAATCTCTAATTTTTACCATTCAAATCTTGCACATTAGAAATACAGAATAATATATAAGATTGGAGAGAGAGAGAAGAGAAAGTCAAAATCCCACATAATATTTTTAAACCATTTAAAGAAATGAAAGGAATTACAAATTAAACCCAGAAAGGACCGAAATTTAGAACAAAATAACTAAAAAAATCCCAACACAATGGCAGACTGGAAAATTAATTCTTACACAAAAAATGAACCAAAATTAAATGCACAAAAGATGGTAAGGGTTTTCTCATTTTTCAAATTTTTTTGTGTTTGTTTATTATTAGAAAAACCAATCAACAAAAAACACTTTTTAGTTAAAGAAAAATTTGACTTGATTTTCAGGAAAGTATTTTCCTTTTATTTTGAGCGAAAAATACTTTTTAGAAATTATAAAAAATTTAAAAATATCATATTATTTGCTGATTATATCAAATTTGATCTCAAACTTTTAATTGCTATATATTTTATTTTGAATATTTTTTTTTAATTTTATCCCTTAGAATATGATTTAATTTGATTTTTATATTAACTTTGGTCCTTATTTTTATGATTGTTATTTACTTTTCTCTTATCATTTTTTTAATTAAAATTTTTCATCTATTAAATTTAGTACTTATTCTTTTAATTGTTACTTATTTTATTTGAAATATTTTATTAAATTATTATTATTTTAATTTCATTATTTTTTAATTTTTTTTATCTATTAAGATTTAATCTTCATTATTTTAATTATTATTTATTTTATTTCAGATAATTTATAAAATTAGATTTTTTTTTTCAATTTCAGTTGTATTCAATTTTTTAATTTGTAAAATTTATTTTTATTATTTTAATAAAATTAAAAAAAATATTAAAAAGTTATTTTTTAGATTATTTTTCATAACATAATTAAATATTGAAAAAAATATTTTACATAACACTATCAAATATCAGAAAATAATTTCATTTTTAAAAATTTACATTAAAAAAAACTATTTTTCAAAAAAAAATAATTTTTATTAAAAAAAAAACTCAAGCAACGTAAACATGTATAAATATTATACAAATAACTAGAAAAGACGCACTTGAGGACCTAGCTGCTGTGGTTAATCGTGTGACTTGTTCCGCCCCCGTTCCGGGTTCGACCCTCTATGTGCACGCCTGTCACCCCCGCGGTGCCTTACCTGCTCCTGGGCTTGCAGGATGTCCAGTAGGCCGTGGGGAATAGTCGTGGTGCGCGTAAGCTGGCCCGGACACCCCACGTAAATCAAAAAAAAAAAAAAAGAAAAGAAAAAGAAAAGACGGGGCATAAAATGTAACGCCTGAATCACTCAAACAAAAGGAATTCAATTACTTTAGCCATTAAGAAAAAACCCAATAAAACGAATCACCAAAACCCAACAAAAACAACCCAAAACGTAAATCAATTTACATGCAAGTAAAGATTCGGTCCTTTTCTTTTCCAACTCACAATAATAAAGTAAGAGGCAACAAGGAGGAACCCAGAAGGACCAAAAGCGCGCCAAGTGAGACTACCCAACAAAAAAGCAGCAAAAATCCCAGAAAGAGAGAGCCCAGATACCAAAATTGGAGACCCAACAAGAAAAATAGAGAGATTACTGAAAAACGCTGATTGCCAAGTGGGTGGTGCTGATTGGATCAATCTCATAGCCTCTGATAGAACTCCTTGCGTTGAGATTGCATTTGGTCTGTGAGGGAGCATTTTGTTGTGGGATTTAGGTGTTGGGATGGAAGTGGGGATTAATGGTTTTCTGGGGTGGATTTGAGATTTGGAGAAGTGGAGAGGAGCGAAGAGAATTGGGTGTTTGATGTGGAGGAGTGTCGAAAGTGCCATTTTTGTGTGTTCTGTTTGACTTTAGTTGGAAGTTAATGTGAAGTGAGAAGCATGAGTATTTGACTATCCGAACAAAACTGGGTTAGAGCTCCGATTTAAAGTCAGGTTCACCCAATTACTCCATTTCTCGGTTAAACTCGGTTAGGGTTAAGGTTCGAGTCCCGGTAATAACTGATAAGTAAGTAATATCAACCTTTATCTGAAAATTATGTTTTTTTTTCCGGCAGTTAAGGCACAATCTCAGGCCTGTCTTTATCTCTTGAGTTTTGGGAGCCGGCTCCTCCGAGTTTTTTTTCTTTTTGTGGTCTTATATCGTTTTAAAAAAATATATATATTTTTTTAAATTATTTTTTTAATATTATTAAATCATTTTGATATATTAATATCAAAAATAAATTTTAAAAAATAAAAATTATTTTAATATATTTTCAAGTAAAAAATAATTTAAATAATGATCATTATCTCTATGCCAAACACTATCTTAACACATTAAAAAATAATAAAATATTAAAATTCATAAAATATTTAGAGAAATAATATAATTTAACAAGTGCTATCTCTCATCATCAACTCTCTTCAATTGTTAAATATCCTTGCACAAATTATAATGAGGATATATCAGAGATAAGATAGAGAAAATGATGACATTATTAGTATTATCATAAAAATATCAATGAGATAAATCTAATAATACCAATAAAGATCATCAATGGTAACTGCAGTGGGTCACATGAGCCGCCCAAAGGCAAATGAGTCACCTGTCACCTTTGAGCAGCTCGTGTGGTCCACTCCAGTCACTATTAATGACATTTCTTGATATCCTTTGATCTGTCTCGTTAAGATTTTTCTGATAGTACCAGTGCTGTTGTCATCAAAATTTTGATGTGCATTTGGGGTATGTAGCAATGAGATAGTGGAATAATGAATGATCTTCTCAAATTATTTAACAAGACAGAAAATCTCCAGCAATCAAATAGGTCACGAAGGGCACCATGAAGGCTAGGCTATGTAAAATTGCAAATATTCTGGAAAAAAGCTTATATCGGCTAACTCGAGTGGGCTAGAAGTAAAACGAAAAAAATAACCCAAATTAGAGATAACAAGTCCTCACCAATCAAGCAACAAGAAGATTGAGAAGAAAGGGGGATCTATATTTCAAATCAGGTAAAAATATATGCATATCATCTAAACTTTGAAACATTGAACAATACTTTTTGCAAGTTTCACAAGAGAGATCCCTGATGGGATCCATCAAAAGGAAGACCACCTCATAAAAGGCCAAAATTGAAAATTCTTTTGAAAAATTTTTACTTTTGAGAAATTTTTGACTTGGACAGGTCGCCCATGAGAAGAATTAAGTCACCCAAAATTTTTTTATATTTTTCAATTGGAAAAGTCATCTATCACATTGAGACCAATGATATAAAACAAATCGAGTTTTTTTTCCTAGGCGGGCTGCCCATGAGAATTAGGCCACTCGAAAAATCTTTGTATTTTTCAATGGGGAAAGTCACCCATCATAATAAGAACAATGTTGAAAAAAAAAAACCCTCAAGTTTTTTTACTTGGACAGGCTGCCCATGAGAATTAAGTCAACTAAAAAATCTTTGTATTTTTCAATTGAAAATGTCATCCATCACAATGAGACCAATGTTGAAAAAAAAACCCTCGAGTTTTTTTACCTGAGTGAGCTACCCATGAGAATTAGGCCACTCGAAAAATATTTGTATTTTCAATTGAAAAAGTCATCCATCACAATGAGAACCTTTAATTTTTGACCTGAACAAGCCGCCCATGAGAATTAGGCCACCCAAAAAATCTTCATTTTTTTTAGTTGGGAAAGTCACCCATCACAATGAAAACTTTTAACTTTTTCACTATCAGGCAGGTCACCTGAAATAATTAGACCACTTGCAAAATTCTTCGCATTCTTTTTACCATCAGGTAGGTCGTCTGAAACAATTAGAACACTTGTGAAATTCTTTGCGTTCTTCTTCACCATCGGGCAGGTCGCATGAAACAATTAGATCACTCGTGAAATTCTTCGCATTCTTCTTACCATCAGGAGGTTGCCTGGAACAATTAGATCACTTGCGAGATTCCTCGTATTTTATCATCAGGCAGGTCGCCTGGTATAATTAGACCACTCATGAAATTCTTCTCATTCTTCTTACCATCGAGCAGGTCGTCTGGAACAAGGAGACCACTTGTGAGATCCCTCATATTTTATCAGTGGGCAGGTCGTTTGGAATAATTAGACCACTTGCGAAATTCTTCACGTTTCTTCTTCACTATCGAGCAGGTCACCTAGAACAATTAGACCACTCTTGAAATTCTTCGCATTCTTCTTCACCATCAGGCAGGTCGCCTAGAATAATTAGACCACTTGTGAGATCCCTCGCATTTTATCATCGGGCAGGTCGCTTGGAACAATTAGACCACTCACGAAATTCTTCGCGTTTCTTCTTCACCATCGGGTGTGTTGCCTGGAACAACTAGACCACACATAAAATTCTTCGCGTTCTTCTTAGCATCAAGCAGGTTGCCAGGAATAATTAGACTACTCGTGAAATTCTTTGTCTTTCTTCCTCACCATTAGGCAGGTTGTTTGAAACAATTAGACCACTTGTGAGATTTCTCGCATTTTATCATCAAGCAGGTCGCCTGGAACAACTAGATCATTTAAAAAAAAAATCTTTGCAACTTTTCTCCATTAGGCAGGTCGCCTGGAACAACTTAACCATTTCCCAATAAAAAAATCAATCAAAAGAAAAGAGGAAGGGTTTTCACAGCTATTTTTCTTTACAAAACTTATTATGTAAAGTCAAAAGAAAATGAATTTTTCAATGCCTTTACATCATAAGCATTGTAAAGAGGGGACAACTGTTATAACCCACCTTTGGCCCGTTGGCTTTTAATTTAATTTTACAGGGGTCAAAATATAAAATTAAAATATCAGGGATTTATTTCGATGAAAAGTGTGATTTGTCAATTTGTGTGAAAACTAGGGACTACAATGTGTTTTTGTCATTCTATCATTATCATCAAGATAATGATAGTTATCCACTTTCGAATTTGATTCTTAATTAAATTCAAATTTTAAAGAAGAGAAAGAGTTTGTTTGGGACTTTGTTTCCCATGTGTTACAGAATTCTTGTATTATAAATACAGATCCTAGTGCATATAAATAAAAAGGGGGGGATTGAAAAAATCTTGGAGGAGACATTACAAGAAAACCTGCAGGATTTTACAAAAAAACAAATCTAGAGGAGAAAAAAAAACACAGAAGAAACATAAAAAAGGGCGGGCGAACCCCAGAGAATCATCTTCTCTAAGACTTCTCGCCGCCCCCTGCCTTTTTTTTGCTCTTCAAGGAAACCAACCAAGACCAATACCAGCCAACACCCTCTATTTGCAATAGCTTCGCCACCCACATAGGGTTTGCCTTTCTCCTCTATGCTGGCAACCCCCCTCTCCTTCACCCAAACAACCTTCTTCCCTTCATCGCATCTTTAGCCGACTAAACCAGCTTCAATTACCATAGTTTAACAAGCACCAGTTCCTCAGCATCACAATAGCTCTTGCCATAAATAGATCCGACATATCCATCTCAGACAACGTCGCCGCTGTGAGTACCATCACCTACGACTCCTCTTTTCTTTCTAGTTACGAGAAGTCCTCCTCCACCATGAATAGATCTCCTCCTAACCGTCAATTCCTTCATATGAACCCAGCCGTCAAATCTGTCACCTACAGAAAAAGAAAAACAAAACGGACTGAGAGAGAAAGAAAACAGAAGAGAATCAGATCTAAAAGGGAAATAAAAAAAAAGATTAAAATCAATTGTTGCTGGTGTTCCTTTTCGGTTTGCAGGAGGTGGGAGCCCTCACCACCAGTAGGGAAGGGAAGAAGCCGATCCAGATCCCCATGGTCCCTGGTTTTTCTCGCAGCACCGCATGAGCCTATCCGCCGCCAGTGACGGTGGTGCGTAGGATCCAAGCACCGTCACTGTTCCTGCAACTCAGGAACTTCCCAGCATTGTTCCAGAATTCCTAGTAGATGGATTTGTGATTTTTTGCAAATTTTAATGTGTTGTTTGAATTAATTTGAATTTTGGTTATTTGTAAATTGATAATTATGGGTGTGTGAGTAAAAAATAGTAAAAAGAGATGTGTGTGTATGTGTGTTTGTATTCTTTTATATGTTTGTGAAGGTAAAAAAAAAAAGATAAAAAGATAAAAAAAATATTAAATGTTTTAATTGCATATAGCTAAATGTCTCCAAAAAATAAATCATATTGCGTAGCATTTTCATATAAAAATTCAAAACTTGTATTTTTGGATTTAATAACCAGTTTATTAAATTCACGAGAAGTTGGCCAATATTTTGATAAACTACCATTTGTATATTTGTGAGAAGTAATGGAAAACGATCTTAGTATTTATTAACGCCAAAGTTAAAAATATCAATTTTGATATTTATTGATGCCAAAGTAAAAAATATCAACCTCAATATTCATTTACTCCAGAGTCAGGAATACCATACTTTTAGGTTGCACAATATTTACTAATGTTAAAGTTGGAAATATTCGTCGGTGAATATTCATTGATGCTAGAGTCAAGAATATTATGGAATGACTATAAAAAATGGAACAAAGACAAACTCGTAGCAATTTAAGACAAAGTCAACAATGCAGTCTGCCTCAGGTAGGACGCTTAAGGGGTGATAATATCTTCCCTTTCGCGTAACTAATCTCATGCCAAAGAATCTCTGTTGACCAGTTAAGGTTCCTAGTGACCATAACACAAGGTAACGACTCCTTAAATGAGACTGTTTCCCCAAGAACAAGATGTCAGGTATTTGTTCTATTCCTTTCAATAAATAAAATTTTTTAATCAGTCATCGCGATGTCCGGGTGTGACAAACATTATTAGTGAAATAGATTTGGATCTATACTTCTTGAAATAGTGTAACCATCTTGTAAACTTGAAGGTAAAAGAAAACCAAAAAAGCAGTGTGAGTGGAACAATGTAGTAGACTTCAAAACTAAAAACAACAGTGCAAAAAAAAAAAAAGGAAAAAAATAGCATATACGTTACTTTATAGCTCCACCTCCATTTCATTCGAAACAAAAATTTTCTTTTCACTACAAACCGACTTCTTTCCTCAAGAAAGATAGACATATGGAGCTTTTTATTGCCTTTAGTTGTCACCTGTAAATGTTAAACCAAGTTAAAACATTGCTAAAATATGAGCTAATGAAAATTTTCATCGCACATCACTTACTTTCAACAATTTAGTTCTATTTAAACTAGCAATGAAATAAAAATAAAATAAAATAAAGAAATATTAGATAAAGAGGCATTAAACAATTGATTGGCTCTTTTACATGCTTTATGTAATTATCTCTTCTAAACGCATTGCGATTCAATTATTTTCCTTGGTGCTCTACCTGCAGGCTTTTCAAGTGTGATGAAGAAGTAACATTTCTCTCAAACTCAGTTTTTTTTCAAAATTATCATTGAAAGGGTCAAAAGAAGGCAAATCATGTGTCGAGACTGATAACATAGTTTTTGATATACTCAACATTAAGCATCCTTATGATGACAGTCCTTAACAAAATCATAAACATTTAAATGGGCTCTTTTGATAGTAGCACATCCATGCACACAAAGAAGTCCTACAACCTCTCCCTTACCACATGAACATGTTTTTGTTTTTCAAATTTACACGAATTCATTTGTTTTTCACATGAAGCAAATTAATATCATAGCAATATATTGTTTCTAATCTTTCACCAATGAAAGTGTTTGATGTCAAAATTTCATTGATTTATTTACCAACTATTCCTTTCCATGCATGACATTAAAGGTGTTGTTAATATATTGATGAACTAAATAAATAAGGTAAAGCTTAGAAACGTCAACAAACACTCAGACTATAAAAAATAACCATAATTTTAGATATGATTGTTGGATTAGACTCAAGTTTTGTTATATGTTTCTACAGGTTGACTTGTTATAACTAGTTGAGTTCGAAAGATCCTTAAATTAAGCATGAAATATTTTATTTTTACCGTTTTAATGATTTTCCTGGTTAATTTGGATTTTAACTACTTTTTCTATTTAGATTTGAGTTTTTTTATTATGTCAGTTTTAAACTCTATATAAATAGTTGATGTGTTAATTTTGTTTATCAAATTATATAATTATAGACTTGTAAAAAAATAACATAGTTTTCTTTACCTATTTCTTTATAATTTATAGCTATAGCCCTAGGGCTTGAGAATCTTTTTTTATTACACTATGCACTGGGTCAATTGGTATTAGAGCAAGTTGGTTTATTTGATGGACAAAGAAAGTTGGCCTATTTGATGGATAAATATGGTAGCAACATCCCACCCTACAATGTAAGAGTGAAGGCAATCTCGAGCATTATTAGAGCTCAAAAGGAAGTGTAAAGAGCCCATTTGCAGAAACTATATTATTGAGAGCAAACAATAACAACAATGTTAAATAGTTTGGAGCATTTAGTTCAACTAATAGAAGACATAAATAAAAACTATGAAGAGAAGAGGAACATGTCTAAATATTTACCTTGAGGCAAACCTAACACCATATCTATTTTAAAGATCCACTTGGACAACCATTTATCTATGTGGAGGGTGTTGGCAAAGACAAACCATATAGGGGTTGTAGGACCTTGACAAACCAAGATAGACCATCATAACCTGAGAGATAATAAGGGAACAAGTTCTTGATAAAAGTACAAAGTCATACCTTTAGTGGAGATTTGGATATAGAAGAGTTTCTTAATTGGATCGCTGAATGTGATAAGGTTAAAGGATATAAAAATATCATAGAAAAAAAGGATGGTGAAATTAGTTTCTTATAATCATAAAGGCAAAGCTTTTTCCTAGTAGAAGTTTAAACACTTAAACAATTAAGAAAGATGGGACAACTTATTATGTTATGGACATATATGAGGCATATGAAGCATGAAAGGTCATTTCTCTTAATTACAAGCAATATTTGTTTCAACGATATCAAGATTATTCGTAATAAAATAAATTTATCAATAAATATATTATTGAGTTTTAAAGACTGGTAGAACATAAATAAGTTCAAGATTTGAGTAATTAGTAGGTGGTAAGATTTCTTAGAGGGTTACAACTAATAATTCAAGATAAGCTTGGAGTACATATGTTGTTTATGCTCATTGAGGCAAATAATATAACCTTAAAGGCTGAGATATTGATGAAAGAGAGGGAAAGTAGAAATAATAGTAGCATATTTGTTCCTTATAGAATGTCATATATTAAGGTAAGCAAATTTAGTACTACTAATAAAGGAAAGACAATACAAACATCAAGGTAACCACTAATAAGACAAGATGCTACTGAACTTGACAAAACTCCGAGAAGGCAAGTTGATACAAACAAACCAAGCAACTCTTATGCCAAGCTAATGATGGATAAGTGTTTTCAATATATGGATACAAGGCATTGCTCTAGTGATTATAGGAGATAAAAATCAGTTAATCTGATAAAAAAATGTATGGGCAAGAACCTTTTAAAGATGAGGCTGAGTTGTGCAAACCTAAATTTGTATAAGTATGATGATGATGATTGAGAAAGATGTTGTTAACATTAAAGGTTACATATAATTCATAGCAAAACAGGTTATTTTATACCCAATATACCATAAATAATAATCTATTTAATTTGATAATTAATAATAGCAACTGTCAAAATGTAATTGGTAAACATATTGCTGATAAATTAAAATTTTCATTAGAACCACACCCTAAATCATACAAAATTGGGTGGATTAAACAAGGAAGGGAAATAAAGGTAACCTAACATTATAAAGTACCTTTTTTATTGGAAAGTATATGGATGATATTTATTATGATGTGGTAGATATGAATCTATGTAGTTTGATATTCAACATACTTTAATAGTTTGATGTAGATGCTAAACAATTGGGTAGAGATAACTTGTATAAGATTACCAAGGATAATGTGAATTATATCTTTATATCTTTGAAAAAGGAAACCTAAACCCAAAGCTTCTAAAGGATAAGGGAAGGCTTTCCTTACGATAGTTAGTTTAGAATATGATATGTAACAATATGTAAAAGAGATAGATATCTTCATGCATTGAATGTGGAGATGCTAGCAGATAAAAGCGTAGAAAATGAAAAGATAGATATTTTTTATGCAGTTAAGCCTTTGCTTACTAAATTTAAAGAGATTTTACCTGATGAGTTGCTTGATGAATTGTCATTTATAAGAGATATTATATTCAATGTGAGATTGATTTGGTACTAGTAGTTAGCCTTTTAAATCTACCATGTTATCAAATGAGTTTTAAGGATAATGAGATATTGAATGAGAAGGTAAAAAAGCTGTTAAAAAAGGAAAGATTCACGGGAGTTTTTGTCCTTGCACAAAAGAAGTATGGTAGTTAGTATATATCTATGGAGAGTCTTGTGATCAATAAAATAACCATAGGTTACAAGTTTTTGACTTCTTAATTAGATGACAGGTTTTATCAATTACATGGAGCAATAATTTTTATAAAGATTGATTTGAGGAGCAACTGCCATCAGATTTGAATTCAGTAAGGGGATGAATGGAATACAACCTTTAAGATAAAAAAATGATTGTGCTAGTGATTACTTGTGCATTTTAAATTTTCTAATATACTAAGAAATTTCATATGATTGATCAATTGAGTCTTATGTCCCTTTATAAATAAATTCAAAGTTATTTATTTTGATGATATTCTAATTTATATTATATATGAAATTGACCATGTGGGACATCTAAGAAAAAGTGTTGGAGGTTTTGTTAGGAAATAAACTATATGTGAATCTAAAAAAGTATAGTTTTATGATTGACAAACTATTATTTTTATACTTAATAATTAATGTAGATGGCATACATATTGATTAGGAGAAGGTTAGGGGTACTAGAGATTGGCCAATCTTTAAAACAATTAATGAGATGTGTAGTGTATATGGATTGGCTATCTTCAATAGGTGATTCATTCAAAAACTTCAGTAACATAATTGCACCAACTATTGAATATATAAAGAATGAAAAGTTTGATTAGGGAGAAAAGGTGGGAAAATAGCTTTTCTTTAATCAAAGAAAAACTAAGCACTGCTCCGATTTTAGCACTTTCAAATCTCAACAAACTATTTAAGGCCAAATGTGATACTTATGGTATGAGAATTAGGGGTGTACTCTTCCAAAAGTAAAGACCTATGTCATTCTTTAGTGAGAAATTGAGTTATGTTAGATTGAAATGGTCCACATATAATAAGGATTTATATGTTGTTTTTAGAGTCTAAAAATAAAAAGGCACTACCTAATAGGTAAATAGTTTATTTTGTAATATGATCATAAAGTGATAAAAATTTTATGTTGTTAGAAAAGAATTAATAATGACATATATGCGAGATAGGTAATTTATTTGCAATAGTTCTTAACTACAATTGTGTATAATGTTATAGTCATTATAGAGTTGTTAATGCCTTGATTAGAAAAGCATCCTTGTTGGTTACTTTAAGAGAAAAGATCACTATGTTCGAATGTTTGATAGAATTACATTAGCATGATGAGAATTTAACTAGTTATGGGAAAAAATACAGTTAAATTACCATTGATGACTTTCACATTCATAATGAGTTCTTGATAAGAGGTAATCATTTTTACATTCCTA
>Ga0325405_1004245_pt1 | contig 14685 bp, 8 predicted proteins | sample PopdelMetagenome_21_FD_205663 | JGI IMG/M metagenome (GOLD analysis project Ga0325405, IMG submission 205663) | Populus deltoides microbial communities from Bellville, Georgia, United States - Xylem-Control-R2 | ecosystem: Host-associated > Plants > Phyllosphere > Stem > Wood/Secondary xylem... | reverse complement strand
AAAGACAGAGAAGGGAGAAGACAAAAAGGAGGGGGAAATTTATGAAAGATAAGAAAACCTTGAGAAGATTGGCCATGAATTTCTATTTCGACAGAGAAATTTTGTATAAAAGATCATTTGATGGAATCTTGCTAAGGTGTTTAAATGAGACAGATGCTAGAAATGCATTACGAGAAGTCCATGAAGTGATTTGCTCGACTCATGCTAGTAGGCATATAATACCAGGAAAATACAAACGGCATGTTATTTTTTGATGACATTAGAGAAAGATTGCATCGACTATATCAGAAAATGTCATAAGTGTCATGTGTATAGTGATAAGTTCAATGCACCTCCAGCTCCCCTATTTAATCTAGCATCCCCATGGCCATTTGCAATGTGGAGAATTGATGTGATTGGGTCTGTTAACCTGAAAGCCAGCAATGGGCATAGATTCATTCTTGTGGCTATCGATTACTTCACAAAATGGGTAGAAGCCAATTCATATGTTCATGTAACACAGAAGGTGGTGAAGAGGTTTATAGAAAAATACTTGATTTGTTGATACGGCACGCCAGAAAAGATAGTGACCGACAAAGCACATAATTTTAACAGCAAGATGATAGTGGAGCTCTGTACCAAATGGAAAAAAAACATTTAAATTCCTCACCATATAGGCTGAAGATGAATGGTGTCGTGAAAGCCGTCAACAAGAACATCAAGAAAATTATTCAGAAAATGGTAGTCACTTACAAAGATTGACATGAGATGTTGCCATTTTCTCTCCGTGCATATCATACTGTAGTCTAAACCTTGACAGGAACTACTCCATATTCTTTGGTGTATGGGATGGAGGTAGTGATGCCTTTGGAAATGAAAAGCCCCTCGTTATGAGTTTTGATGGATTCCAAACTAGAAGAGGCTGAATGGGCCGAAGTGAGATATGAACAGCTGAACCTGATTAGTAAGAAGAGGATATCTGTAATTTTTCGTCATCAACTCTACTATAAGAGATTGACCAAGGCATATGAGAAGAAAGATAAACCTCGTTTGCTCCAAGAAGGAGATCTAGTGCTAAAAAAATACTATCTTTATTAGAAGAAGATTAAAGCAAATAGGCGCTTAATTACGAGGGTCTTCATGTAGTAAAGAAGGATTTCTCGGGAGGATGGGAAAGATCTAGCTAAACCTGTGAATTCTGAATCTATAAAAAAGAAATTATGTCTGACGTGTTCAATTTTCTCCTGAATCAATAAAGTGAAGTTTGGCCATGATTTGTTCATGTAAAGAACCTCTATTAAAAATTGCATGATCTTATAGCATTTAAATAGCTTTTTAAAAAAGAAAAATCTTGAAGGAAATGATTTTTGTGCATGATTACAAGGAATGGATCAGAAAACGCTCAAAGATAAAATTTAAGCACTTCTTATTTAAGAGGTGACCAGACTAAACAAACCAAAGCTAACCCTTAGATAAAACCCTATATCTGGATATCATTTTGAATTACATGGATAAATGGTTGGGTAATCACTCTATAATCACCTACAAGTTTCTTTCAGCCTTGTGGTCCCTATTTGAGCGATAATGAGTTTTGTCTTTATGAAAACCTTGACTAGGATCACACCTCACACTGGGGAAATGAGAGAGAATCAATGGTAGAGGGCATGTTAAGAAAGAGAGTACAATGATTAAGAAAGGGCTAAGAAAAAAAAGGAGAAAAAATTTGAGCAAAATGCCAAGATGTATAAATGGATCTATAAAAGTCAAAACCCAACACTAGAGGGCATCATAAAAGAGAAAGGGACGATAAAGTTTTAATGGTGCTATAAGACTATACATATCCCTAAGCAAGTTTCTTTATTAAAAAGAAAGACTACCCAAACATAGTTTATAAGACTACTCCAAAAGAAAAAGAGGTATGAGAGAAATGATCCTAAGTCTTTAAACCCTCAAACACTTCTTGAGCTTCAAAAGCATCCATTTCTTTCATAGCTTACAACCACAACCTACATTACATGCTTTTAGAAGTTCTTTCTAATCAAGCATGTATAACCTGGATTGATAAACAATGATCTTACTGTTTATACAATGGGATAGGAGAGTAATGACTCGCTTTTGTCCATGCAAGAAAAGTGTAAATCCTTACATGAGGCAATACTCTTTTTCTTCACACAGATTATACTTGAAAACCTTTCGAAAATCTGAAACAAAAGGTCACCTTCGATGAAAGCCTGACCTAAAAGACAACCGGCATTCTGAACCTTAAAGACAAATTTTCGTTATGAAAAGTGACAAAACCCCAATAGGAATTGCTTAAAAGATTTTTTGATGCGTATATTGAAAGTTTCAGTTTTCATGAACAAAATCAAGTATTTTAAAGATTTTTCTTCTTGAAAAGATTTGTGTATTGAAACAAAACCAAAAAGCCCTTAATTTGAAAAAGACAATTAAAGCGTTGACAAGAGCATGCTAAGAAACAATGTCAAAACATACATTTTGAGAAAAAGGGCCACCTATAAAAAGGTTCAAACTTCTTCCCAAAGATGTGATGGCTAAGAGAGATAACACGAGAAACAAATCCAGCATACAAATTCAAACACATGAACAAGCTCATACCAAGAGGGAGTTTTACAAAATCAAAGAAAAGGATGGGACCTATGTCTCTAAACCAGGTAAGAATGCATGCATTCAACCCCAAACATTGCACAAGTTTTTTTTTATTATTACAGAAAACAAAATTCTTGAAAACCGACTTAGACGAGTTAAAAGACTGTAATGAAAGAGTTTTCGTAAGAGTTCTGGTTAAAGAGAATCGCCATATAGGATTTCAGGTTGATCAAGCTATACATAGATTTTGGTTCTGGTTAAAGGAGATCGTCAAATGCGATCTCAAGGTGACCGAGCCGCCAATACGGATTCCAGCTTTGGTTAAAGGGAATGACCAGATGGGATTTTAGGTTGACCGAGCTACACACAGATTTTGTTTCTAATTAAAGAAGATATGTCAGATGGGATCTCAGGTTGGTCGAGCCGCCAACACAGATTTTAGCTTTTGTTAAAGGGAATTGCAAGATAGGATTTCAGGTTGATCAAGTTACACATAGATTTTTTGTTCTAATTAAAAGGGATCGCCAGATGGTATCTTATGTTGATCGAGCCACCAACACGGATTTCAGCTTTGGTTAAATAGAATCGCCAGATGAGATTTTAGGTTGACTGAGCTGCACACAGATTTTAGTTCTAGTTAAAGGGGATCACTAGATGGGTTCTCAGGTTAATCGAACCTCTAACATGGATTTCAGCTTTGGTTAAAGGGAATCGCCATATGAGATTTTAGGTTGACCGAGCTGCACATAGATTTTGATTCTGGTTAAAGAGGATCGCTAGATAAGATCTTAGGTTGATGAAGCCGCCAAGATGGGTTTTAGCTTTGGTTAAAGGGAATCGCCAAATGGAATTTTAGGTTGACCGAACTGCACATAGATTTTGGTTCTGGTTAAAGAGGATCGCCAGATAAGATCTCAGGTTGATCGAGCCGCCAAGATGGATTTTAGCTTTGGTTAAAGGGAATCGCCAGATGGGATTTTAGATTGACCAAGCTACAAACAGAGACTTATGGGATCACCAGATTGGGATCTCAAAATAACCAAGTTGTACATAGTTTCTGGTTAAAGGAGATTGCTGCAAAGATAGAGTTTCAGATCAACCGAGCTAAAAGTTTTGAGAAGATCAGTTTTAAAAGAACATTTTATTTATCTTTATAAACTTAATATACAAAGAATTTGACAACTCATTACTCCGTAAGTATTGTAAAGAGGGGACATATGTTGTTATCCATTTTTGGGTCTCCACACAAAAAAGAGAAAAATCTAGAAAACAATTGTTGGAAGAAAACCAAAAACAAATATAGCAGTGAGAAGGAGAAACATGGGTGCTCTGAAAATGGCCAAAGATTGGTTAAGGAAGTTCAAAAATATAAAGATTGAAATTTGACAGTATATTTTTAACTGATAAAGGTCCTATTGGCAAATAAAATTCAATTTGAGGAGGAAAAGTCCAAAATCAAATGTTTAAGGACTCAATTAGATTTTGTTGAAAGATTAATTGAGTTTATGAAGGGTTTGATTGCAAGAAAAATTGATTTTTAAGTCAATTTTAGCTTTAATTGGAAAAAATTAATGTTTAGGGGCTGAATTATAATTTTTAAGAGTTAATTTGGTCAAACCAGAGGCTTAATTGCATAAATATTGAAGTTTGATGGGCAATTAGGGACTTGATTGAAGAAATCCAAAACCAAGAACCAAACTAGAAAAGGCACGTGAATATAGAGTCTGTAATTGACCGAATCATAGACTAAATTGAAGAAATTGGAAGTTTGTTGATCAATTGAGGATTAAAATGCGCAAATTCAAAACCAATATCCAAAGTGAAAAGGCAGCCAACTTCAAGGCTGGCATTTGAATTTGACAAGGATGCAATTGAATTGATTCTTAAAATCAAAATCTCAATTGAGGACTAGATTGAACAAATAAAAAATTGAGGGCTGATTTGGAAATAGACTTTTTGGCGCCAATTCTTTTTTAATGAAATGGCTTATTTTGTATAAAATGACGTTGTTTCATTCACTGTTCATAAAAAAGAGCAAAACAGTGTTGTTTTGACTGCACTGTGCACCATCTTCGTCCCCTGGACATGTAAAGGTAGGGGAGAAAGGCTTTTCTTCACCTCCTTTGCAGCGTCTTTCCAACTCTCTCCCCTATCCCACCTGCCTAAAACCCCGACACAACCCACACTCCTTCATGGCCTACCATAATGATGACAGGGGCAGAGGAGACAAGCCCTCTCTCCCCCTACCCCTTATAAATACCCCCTCGTTAGGAGGTGGAGGTGGAGGTGGAGGGGGGGATGAGAGAATGAAAAGAAAGAAAAAAATAGAAAGAAAGAAGGAAGAGAACGAAATAGAAGAGAAAAAAGAGAGAAAGAAAAATAGGGGAAAACAAAGAAAAAAAACAAACAAAAAAGAAAGAGAGAAGGAAAGAGAAAAAAAAGAGAAAAACAAGGAAGACAAACTCCTTGGTCTTCTACTATTTTTTTCCTCTACCAGCTTCGCTACAACACTCATGAACCACCATCACTTTGCTTCTTGCCAACATAGAAACACTACCTAGAGCCACCATCAACGACAATGCCACCACCGCCACATCAGCCTCTCCTCTTCTTACTCCGTCTTCTTCTTCGCCCTTCCCCAACCATCTTTACTGTTCTGCTAATAAATAGTGGAGAGTGAATTATAATTTACTCTACATTATTCGCATAGCAAGTGAACAGTGGAGAGCCATTGTTCTTGGGTCGGACCAGTGCTGACCTAGTTCCCCTAGAATAGAGTTTGTAAGGCTGAAATTGGCCCAACTTTTGTTTAATATATAATATTATATATAATATTCTTTTTAAGCCGAATTTCAGCCCAACCAGGGTGGGCTCAACCCTATGGGTGGGCCCAACCCAATATATTTTTATAATATAATAATAATAATATTATATATGAGACAAAAAACACAACAAAAAAATTCAAAAAAACCTTTCAAAAAATTTGTGATTTTCTCACATACTTTTCTTACCAATTTTGATTAATATTGGATTGTGTTTTTATACCATAAAGATACAAATTCAATATTAAAATACTCGGTTTTCTCTGAAATGTTAAAAAGAAATTATATAGAAAAAAAAACAAAAACAAATGTCTTGTTTTCATGCATACGGTCAAGTCTCTCAAAAAAATAAAAAAGTCACATCATATTTTAATTAAAAAAAACAAAAATATGTATTAGCATGCATTTTGAGCTTTAATAACAGCCACAAGAATTAGGCTAATATTTAAAAAATACCAAAAATATTATTTTGTTTTCTTTTAATATTTGAAATTATAAACTTATACGCAAGATGTTTTTTCTAATATTAAATAAGAGTTAGTTATTCTTTTTGTTGACATTAGAACAGTTTTACCCGATAAGATAAGGATCTCCTTACTGAGAATGACTTTTTTAAAACCTTAGACAAACTAATAATTAGAACATACGACAATACTTTAGTTTTTATCAGATAATCAAATATTATAGCTTACCTCAGGTAAGGCATATTAGGGGTGCTAATACCTTTTCTTTACGCAACCAGTCCACGTGCTCAATCTCTAAGACCAGTTAGTGTTTCTAGTGACTAAAATACTAGGTGGTGACTCTCATTCCCTCTTTCCATTGATAAAAGACAAGAAATTCTTGTACCCCATTTCTCGATTTCCAGATACCAAGAGGACGCTCGTCACGACGCCGCACGTGTGTGACAAAGAATGTCAAGAAGATTGTTGTAACCTATTTTTGGGTCCCTGCACGAACAAGGAGAAAATACAAAAAAAAAATCAAAAAATTATATTCAGAAAAATAATAAACAGTAAGAAGAGGATGCTAAAGCGCCCAAAAAATAGGTAAAAATTGGTTGAGGAGGTTTAAAAATACAAGGATTGAAATTTGGCAGTATATCGTTGACTAATGAGAGCCCGACTGACAAAGAAAATTCAATTTGAGGAAGAAAAATCCAAAATCATATGTTTATGGACTCAATTAAATTTTATTAAAGGTTTAATTGAATTTATGGAGGGTTTGATTGCAAGAAAAATTGATTTTGGAGTCAATTTGGGCTTTAATCAGAAGAAATTAAAGTTCTGGGGTCAAATTATAATTTTTGAGAGTTGATTTGGTCAAATCAGGGGTTTAATTGCATAAATATTGAAGTTTGATGGCCAATTAGGGACTTAATTGAAGAAACCAAGAACTAAACTGAAAAGGGAGCGTAAATAGAGGGGCAATAAGTGACCAAATTAGGGGCCAAATTGAAAAAATTAGAAGTTTATTGATCAATTGAGGGTCCAATTGCATAAATTTAAGACCAAGGACCAATATAAAAAGGTAGCCAACTTCAGGGCAGACGATTGAATTTGGTAGGGATGCAATTGAATTAATTTTTAAAATCAAAATTGCAATTGAGGATTTGATTGAACAAATCACAAATTGAGGACTGATTTGGACTTTGACATGTTTTTGGCGCCATTTCTTTTAAATGAAACAGCGTGTTTTGTCCAAAATGGCACCGTTTCATCCACTATTTAAAAAAAACCCAAACGGTGCTGTTTCGAATGGCACTATGGGTCTCCTTCTTCCCCTGAACGTGCGAGGCAGGGGAAGAAGAAGAATTTTCTCCCCTGCTTTTCCCGCTCCCTCTTTCTCCGAAACCATCAAAAAGACACCGACAAAAACTCCCCAATTGCTTGCCATGTGGTGGAACCGGCAACCCTGCCCCTTTGGCAGGGGTAGTAAGGGTCTTCCCCCCTATTTTTACCTATAAATACAGAGGGGGCAGCAGCAAAGAGAAGAGGAGAGGAGAGGAGAGACAAAAAAGAGAGCAGAACAGAGGAAAAAAGAAGAAAACAAAAAAAAAAGAGAAGAAAAAAACAGAGGAAAACAGAGAGAGAAAGAGAAGCAAAACAGAGGGGAAGAGGGAGAAGAATCACCGCTAACAACTAGCGCCGCCGCTTGTCGCCTCCAGCAGCGCAGCCAACGGCTACAGCCACCGCAAGTTAGCCTTTCTCCCCTGCTTTTTTTTTTCTCTCTTCTGCTTCATCTCGCCCCCAGCTCTCCACTATTCATATAGTATATGAACAGTTGAGAGCATTGTTCATGGCTGGGCTAATTCTGGCCCAACCGAATATTTGGGCCCAGCCCAGTCCAAAGAAAAAAATAGTTGGGTCGGGTTCGGCCCAATTCTAAAAAAATTTCAAAAAAATTTCTTTTGAAAACTTGTAATTTTTTCATGTATTTTTCTACTAAATTTTTCTTAATATTAGTTTTTATTTTTATATCGTAAAAATACAAATCCGGTATTAAAATACCCGGTTTTGCATAAAAAAACATGTATTTTTTTATGTATACGGCCAAGTCTCTCAAAGCTAAAAAATCATGTTGTATTTTCACATAACGAAGAAAACGTCAAAAAAAAATGTTTGCCAATATTTCAAAAAAAAATCCCAAAAACTATTTTGTTTTATTTTAGTATCAGTGATTACAAATTTATACGTAAAATGTATTCTTGATATTAAAAAGGTAGTTCTTTTGTTGACGTTATGACGGTTAGGTTTTACCCGATAAGATAAAGATCTCCTTACCGAGAAGAACTTTTCTTAAACCGTAGATAGACCGACAATTAGAAATACGATAAAATTGTAGCATATATCAGACAACAAAACATTGCAGCTTACCTTAGGTAGGGTGCAATTAGGGTGCTAATACCTTCCCTTTACGGAATCGGTCTCTGTACCTGATTTCTGAGACGTTAGGGTTCCTAGTGACCAAAATACTAGGTGGCGACTCCCATTCCATTTCCACTGATAAAAGACAAGAGTTCCTTATCTCCCTACTTTTGCCAGGTAGACACTATACTTTGAGGGTGGACGATCGTCGCGACGCCGCACACGTGCGACGAAGATTATTAAAAAAATGATAATCACTTACAGAGATTGGCATGAGATGTTGCCATTTGCTCTCCACACATATTATACTGTAGTCAAAACCCCAATAGGAACTACTCCATATTCTCTAGTGTATGGGATGGAGGCGGTAATGTCTTTGAAAGTGTAAATCTCCTTATTAAGAGTAGTGATAGATTCTGAAATAAAAGAGGCCAAGTGGGCCAAGGTGAGATATGAACAACTAAACTTGATAAGTGAAAAGAGGATTGATGTGATTTGTCATCACCAACTATACCAGAAAACAATGGGCAAAGCGTATGATAAGAAGGTTAAACCTCAGTTGTTCCAGGAAGGAGATCTAGTGTTGAAGAAAATACTATCTTTACCAGGAGAAGATCACAACAAATGAACATTGAATTACGAGGGTCCTTATGTAGTGAAGAAGGCTTTCTTAGGAAAAGCTCTAAAGTTGTCTAGAATGGATGTAGAAGATCTAGCAAGACCTGTGCATTCTGATTCTGCAAAAAGATATTATGTATGATATGTTCACCTTTTCTCCCAAATCAATAAAGCAAAGTTTGGCCATGATTTCTTTGTGTAAAGAACCCTTTTTTATATATATAAAAAATGCATGATCTCACAGCATTTGAATTGCTTTTGTTAAAAGAAAAAATCTTGAAAGAACTTGTTTTTGTGCATGATTATAAGAAATGAATCATAAAACACTCAAGATAAGATGTATGCAATTCTCGATTAGGAGGTGACCAAACCAAACAAACCAAAGCCAACCTTGAGATAAAACCCTATCTCTGAATAACATTTTGAATTGCATTGATAAATGGTTAGGCAATCACTCTATAATCACCCGCAAGTTTCTTTCAAGAAAATGAAAAAGTTTATCAATCTTAACGATGTGTGTTTGAAATGAGAAAAGACTATTTTTGTTATCCTTTCACTTTCTAAGAATATATCCCTTGTAGTCCCTATTTGAGCCTAAATGAGTTCTTCTTCATATAAAAATTCCAAACTAGGATCACACCCCATATCGAGGGGCAAAAACAATTTTGAGCAAATGCCAAAATACATATATGGATCTATGAAAATCAGAACCCAACATCAGGAGGCATCATCATAAAAGAGGAAGGAATAGAAAGAGAGCAAAAATATATAAAAAGAAAAAAAAAGAAAAGAAAACAATGATTTAATGATGCTTTAAGACTGAGATAAAGATCCCTAAGCAAGATTCTTTATTAATAAAATAGAGTTTATCCAAACATAGTCTATGAGACAACTTAACAAGAAAAAAAAAGAAGAAAAAAAAAGTGATCATAAGTCCTTAAACCCTCAAACACTTTTGAGCTTCAAAATCATCCATTCCTTTCATAGCCCACAGTTATAGCCTATATTAAGCGCCTTTATAAGTTCCTTTTTAATCTAGCGCACACGACCTGGGTTGATAAATAATGATCTTAATGTTCACACGATGTGATAAAAGAGTAATGACCCACTTTTATCCATACAAGAAAAATGTAAGTCCTAACATGAGGCAAAAAAAATTTTTACACATTTTGTTTTCAAGTAAATACTTGAAACCTTTTGAAAAAAACTGAAACCAAAGGTCACCTCTGGTAAAAGCCTGATCTAAAGACAAACTGCGTTCTGAAAGCTAGTAAAACCCTTAGTCGAAATTTCTTAAAGAACTTTTTTTTATGCATATATTGAAAGTTTCAATTTTCATGAACAAAACCCTGTCTTTTAAAGATTTTCTTCTTGAAAAGATTTATGTGCTGAAATAAAACTAAAAAGACGTTAAAATGAAAGAGACAATTAAAACATTGATAATAGCATGACAAAAAGCAATGTCAAATCATACATTTTGTTAGAAAGAGAAAAGGCCACCTATAGAAAGTTAGAGACTTCTTCCTAAAGATGTGATGGGTAAGAGAGGTACCATGAGAAATAGATCCTAACTCCAGCATACAATTTCAAACACATGAACAAGCTCACACCAAGAAAGGGAGTTTATAGGAAATCGAAGATATAATGTGACCTTTGTTTCTAAACCAGATAAGAATGCATGTATTCAACCTCAAACAATGCACAAGTTTTTATTTTATAGAAAAATTCTTGAAACCAGACTCATACGAGTCAAAAGACTAATAAAGAAAGAGTCTTTGGGAGAGCTCTAGTTAAAAGATATCGCTAGATGGGGTCTCAGATTAACCAAGCCGAAGACAAAGATTTTAGTTTTAGTTAAAGGGAATCATCAGATTAGGATTTTAGGTTGACTGAGCTACAAATAAAAATTTTGGTTCTGGTTAAAAGGGATCGCCAGATGGGGTCTTAGATTGACTGAGTTGAAGAAAATTTTTTTAGTTCTAGTTAAAAGGAATCACCATATTAGAATTTCAGGTTGACCGTGTTACAGACATAAATTTTAGTTCTCGTAAAGGGGATCGCCAGATGGGGTCTTAGATTGACCAAGCTGAAGATAAAGATCTTAGTTTTAGTTAAAGGGAATCTCCAGATTAGGAATTCAGGTTGGCCGAGCTACTAACAACGATTTTAGTTCTAGTTAAAGGGAATCGTCAGATTGGGATTTTAGGTTAGCCGAGTCATTGTTCAATATTTTAATTTTGGTTAAAAGAGATCATTTGATTGGGATATTAGGTTAGCCAAACTATTTTTTAGATTTTGATTCTAGTTAAAAGGAATCGTTATTTTGGGATTTCAGGTTAGCCTAGTCATTGTTCATTTTTTTATTCTAGTTAAAGGGGGTCGCTGAATTGAGATCTCAGGTTAGCCGAACTGTTTTTCAGATTGGGATCTCATGATAACCAACTGTATATAGTTTTGATCGTAGTTCTAGTTGAAGAGGATTACTGCAAAGACAGAGTTTCAAATCAACCAAACTAAAAGCTTTAAGAAGTTTAGTTTTGCAAAACAATTTGTTTGTCTTTACAAAACTTACTATGCAAAGCACTTAACTAGTCTTTACTTCATAAGTATTGTAAAGTGGTTCATAAGTGTTGTAAAGAGGGGACATCTGTTATTACATATTTTTTTGTGTCCCTACACAAAATGAGAAGGGGGGAGAAAATACAAAAAACAATCAAAAAATTGTTGGAAGAAAACCAAAAATATATATATAAGTGAGAAGCGGATACCGTAACTCCTAGAAAATAGCCAAAGATTGGTTGATGAGGATCAAATATACAAAGATTGAAATTTAACACTATATTTTTGACTGATGAAGGCCCTATTAGCAAAGAAAATTTAAATTGAGGAAGAGAAATTCAAAATTGGATATTTAAGGACTTAGTTAGATTTTTTTGAAGGTTTAATTTAATTTATAAAGGGCTTAATTGCAAAAAAAATGATTTTTAAGTCAATTTAGGCTTTAATTGGAAGAAATTAAAGTTTAGGGATCGAAATGCAATTTTTAAGAGTTAATTTAGTCAAATTAGAGGCTTAATTGCATAAATATTGAAGTTTGATTGGTAATTAGGGACTTGAGTAAAGAAATCCAAAACCAAGAATCAAACTAGAAAATACGCTTAAATGTAGGGCCTAAAATTGATCGAATCAGGAGCCAAATGGAAGAAATGTTGTTTGTTAATTGAGGGTCAAAATGAACAAATTCAAAACTAAGGACCAAAATGAAAAGGATGGCAAACTTTAAAGCTAACATTTGAGCTTGACAGTGATGAAATTGAATTGATTCTTAAAATCAAAATCTCAATCAAGGACCTGATTGATAAAATAAAAATTTGACTAATTTAGAGATCGGATTTCTGAAGGCTATTTTGTTCTTTAAACGCCAAAATGACACCATTTTAGTAAAATGAAACGACACATTTTATGTGAAAGAACGAAACGACGTTATTTTGATGGTATTGTGTAACATATTTTTCCCTTGGACTGGTTATATAGGCGGGGGAGGAGGGTTATTTCCCCCTCCTTTGCAGCGTGCTTCAGCTCCCTCTCTCTCGTCCATGTCCCCACACCACGACAATCCACGTCCCTTTTATGGCTTGCCATTGTGCCCGAGGTGAGTAGAGAAAACATGTCTTGTGGCCAGCCCTAGAGCGGTTGCAAAGTGGTCACTTCGCCAACCTACCCTTCAGCATGTTATGGACAACAATAGGGTGGTGTAAGTTCCTTCTTGCCCATATAAATAGCCCCTCACTAGGAGAAAAAAAGAACAAATGAAAAAAGAAAAGAGAGAAAATGAAAAGAAAAGAAGAAGTTAGAGAGAAAAAAAAAAGAGGAAAAGAAAAGGGTGGCCTTGAACTGGACTTTCAACCTAGCCTATACAGCGGGGCTGAGTCTAACCCTCTTTTAAAAAAAAAAGATAAAGGTTTTGTTGGGCCTTCAGTAGACCCAACCACCTGGGCTGAATTTGGGTTTTAGGCCCAATAAGCCTGCACAACTTTATTTGAGTTTGTGTTGTTTCATTTGATTTTATATGTGATTTGAACGAAGTTCATGATTAATAAGATTCATGTAGGTTTTTGGTGTTGCTCGGTTTTCAGTTAACATCATGGTTAAAATTGCTTGATTAAAATGTTTTTTTTTTTTATGTTTTGCCAAACACAGTCTTAATTAGTCTAAGTTAAATAAATTTTCAAAATTTTGAAAGGTCATCTTACAATTAATTTTGAGTTCCCTACATCTTTTTACCCCCTCATATTTAATATTTGGAATTGTAAATTACATACGAAATGTTTTTTTAGTATTAAATAAATCACCTTCCATAAAAGCAACAAAAATCTTTTTTTAAAGAAAAATTCAACTTTATTGTAAATTGTATATCACCAAAAATCCTAAAAAATTATTGAAAGATTGAGTCTTTCTTTTTTAACCAAATTTCTTTTCCTTTCAACAATTAATTATTATTCACTCTGTTTTGTAGTGACAACTCTATTTTGAAACGCCGACACATATTATAATGTATAGAACACCACTGAGCACGTATATAAATATTGAATTACATTTCAGAAATGAAATATTTGTCTTGTCTGTACAAATTAAATTTAAACTCTAATTTTAGTTACTTGTTTTTTAAATTAAACGGGATAAGATAAAGAAAATATCCAAAACATGTAGATAAGATAAGAAAATTTTAAAATAACTGGATTTAATTAAACCTAATCCTATTCAATTGGACAAAGCTATAATAATAATAAAAAAAAATAGATAAGAGATTTCAAAACAACTTTGATGGTGGGATAGGATTAAACCTTACCATATTCACACTTTTGATTTTGATTTTGGATTTAGCTACAACTTTTTTTAAAATTGGTAATTATTTTCTTATAGAAAAAAATCAAATGATTAATTTCAAAATAGATTATATTAGTAATATTATTTATCATATTGATTTTGGATTTAGCTATAACTTTTTTTTAAAATTGGTAATTATATATTTTCTTATAGAAAAAATCAAATGATTAATTTCAAAATAGATTATATTACTGTATTATGACAAGAATGGAGTCAAACCATCAATTTAAAAATAATAGTTGGATTGGATTTAACCTAACCCTATCCACAGTTTTTGTTGGGATGCTGACAATTTTGATGCTCTGACAACGTAAGTTTCCATTGGAGTCATTACTCTTATGCTTATCCAGCACTAGCAATCGCGTGGTACAAGGAAACTACAAAAGTGTACGCAAATTTCGATAATTCTTAAGTTGGCAATCCCACGTATAATTAGAAAAGAGAGAAAGTATGTGAACACGTGTATCATGGAAAACCCTGAAGAGAGGATGAATCAGGCCTATATAATCTCTCATATACATTAAGAAAAATCCCAACTCTAATTAGAAGCGTTGTTTTTAACAAAAAAAATGGAGATAGCTAGAAAAGAAGAAGATGGAGATGATGAGGAAGAAGAGCTTAAAACAATTCTCTTTTATCAATTTGAGTATATACCAAATCAAACTCCAAAGGTTTGTGCTTGTTTCTTATTGTTCTCTTTTTTTGTTTTTTGTTCTGGTCAATAAAGATTTAAAAAGGAATAATACTTTATTTCTTCAGATTTTGGAGCTAAAGAGAATGGAGAGCAAATGGACATCCATCATTTTGCACCGCGCTTCAGGTTGACTTGGATCCAGCATAGGTATTGCATCTGGCTTTGTATTGGTTAATTTCTTTTCTTCTTTTTTTGTTTTTCTCTTTGTTAA
>Ga0325405_1004244_pt1 | contig 14689 bp, 11 predicted proteins | sample PopdelMetagenome_21_FD_205663 | JGI IMG/M metagenome (GOLD analysis project Ga0325405, IMG submission 205663) | Populus deltoides microbial communities from Bellville, Georgia, United States - Xylem-Control-R2 | ecosystem: Host-associated > Plants > Phyllosphere > Stem > Wood/Secondary xylem... | reverse complement strand
TTACTATTACTTCATGAAATAAATAATACTTTATATAAAATATTTTTTATTATGCCATTAAACCATCTACAATTCCATTACGTACAAAATTCATTCGACAAGAACTACAGTTTCTATAATTTTTTGAGCGTGCAATAAAATTAGATAAAATATTATCATGAATAAAATTAATTTGATATTACAGTGCGAGTGAATTTAATTCGCTCTATACTAGTTTTTCAGGAAAAAAAATATTGTTTACATGACAATGTAAAACTAGTTTTTTTTTAAAAAAAATATACAAAAATTATACATACTAAAAAAAAAATCACCCGAACAGTGCAAGTGAATTGCACTGTGCATGCGAATACAAAATTTAAAAAAGCAGCCTGGAGCTGCTTTGCCAATATCACGTTTAAAACATGAATTGATATGAATCCCACCAGTTATTTTTAACATTTTTAATATTAGCAAACACTTAACTCCTGTATTTTAATTAAAACACAATCCCTATCACGTAAACAAACATAGCCTTAGTCGTGTATTGATTCAATAGAGAGAGCGGGGAAGGTTAAAGTTTGGTAGGGGCATGCAGTGAATCTAGTGGTTCCATTGTTTTCTTATACAGCCAATTAAATGATGCCATATAAGCAGGTACAAATTAATAACTTTAATAGTTTTCTTTTACAGTTCATATAAGTAGCCAATTAAAATGCTTGGAAATGCGATAAAAGTTGAGGTTGAAATAATCTGACTATGTATAATCCTCACTCATAAAAGTTAGTTTTCTTTTATTATTTTATATTTGTTTTTATTTCATGCACAAATTTCAAATTTTATCACTTTTTTAAACACTCTTAAGTCTTAAATGGTTAATAAACATGTTTGGATATGTAGATACGGTTATTTTTTTAAATAATTTTTATTTATAAATATATAAAAATAATATATTTTTTTATTTTTTAAAAATTATTTTAACATCAGCACATCCAAATGATCTGAAAACACCAAAACAATATTAATTTAAAATAAAAAAATAAAATAAATTCAAATTTTTTCAAAAGTATTTTTAGACTATATTTGGTTTATGATTATGACGTGTTCAATAATATATTTTAATTGTATTTAAAAGTGATTTTCAAAATAAATTTAAATTGATATTAATATTTTTTTAGGTATTGGAATTAAAATCATAAAAGATTATGAAAATAAAAAAAAAATTATTTAAATTTACATTTGCAAACACATCTGAATCATATTATCAAACAACACACTAAAAGTCAATTAATTCTTCCTTCATCAAAATCTAAAGCAAACATATTTATACTCAAATCCATACACCCGCAAATTTGTCTTCAATATATTACTACAGCTACCATTAACTAACCTGTTAATACTTAGCAGCGGAGTTCGAGAGTTACTAGATAAATTTTTTTAAAAAAATTATATTCTAATAAATAGTGTTCTGTGAGTGTGTTATATTAAAATGAAAATAAAATGTTAAAATGTTTGCATATTTCAAGGGTCACTTTCTAGCTGCAGATCGGATCCACAATGCAACTAATGAATGGTTGCTTGATTTATTTTGTTTGAATTGGATATTAATTGCAAAGCAAGAACCGAGGCAGGCTAAAACCAGGCCTGGAGGTTACATCCTGGGCTACACCATATAGGTTGGATACTGGATGGGCACGAATAAGGGGCCTACGCCGAGACATGAATGCAGGCGACCATTTCGGGGTAACGCTACTTCTGTACCGTACCGGATCATCATCCTGGTAGGTAATTCAAACAAGGATTCCAACCGGAGAATCACCCGAGAAAAGATCCCCTAACGACCGAGAAGGCCAAATTAAATCAGCAAGCCGGTCCTCACACCTGCGATAGGTGTGGACAATCTGAGCTTGCCTACTCCAATTTAACGCAGCAAAGGATCGTGTAATTAAGCTCAGTATATATGCTAGCTGGACGTAGTCATTGAATTTACAGGCAGACAAGTTAGAAGACTAAACAAGAATTATGTGAAGCAATTTTTCACATTTTCTTAACCTGACCACCTTTGATTTGAAGCTTAAGTGCTGTCGACCGGGACAGAGTCAAGACACCAACTAGGCATGAAAAACAAAACAACCAATACTCGTGGCATCATGCTCTTTCTTGGCAATAATACGCCCTAAAGCAAACTCCTATGCTTTGACAATCCAGACAGGACAAGAAAACAACGAAGCTCGCTTGCGTTTTTTGATCATTGAATATGGCGACAGAGGATCTTACAGGACTCAACTAATAAAATTATGCTCCTATTACATTTTTGAACCTAACGAGTGATGTTAGTTGAAGTTGGTCAAATGTAATAGGAGCATAATTTTATTACTCCCCCCGGCCCCTTCTTTTATTTTTTTGCGAAAGAGGTGACAGCAAAAGAGTAAATCCATGGCCCCTGGAATCCTTCTTGCTTATCCAAATCTTGGCAGTGAACTGTCTTCCGGGATTCCGACTGGAAAAGCATGTACTTTTAGGTAATAACGCATCTAGCTGAGTGCATTGATATTGAACGGGCAGGTCCTTAAAGTTTTGGTGACTCCGGGACTTGGCTTGACCAGCTGATCCAAAACCTACATCCATTTGCTCCACCGTCTCTTTAACTATTGAAATTCAATATACGGTAGGAAAAATACATTGCTCTATGAATTGCAGCAGCGACTTCTGCAACCATCTGACAGTTCTATTCAGCGAAACCCAAATTTAATTTTCAACAATCCTGCCTGTTCCAATTAAGGTTCTCATCTGCATCAACAGGTTCTCATCAAACGATGCAAAGAAAATGGAAGGAGAGAGAGGTTGAAACATCAACTCAATCAACGCATCAACAGGTTCTCATCTGCAATTACTATTCTTGAACAGAAAAGGCTCAAATGCGTGTGGGGTGCACACAGGCAGAGGCTTTAATTTGATATTGCAGTGAGAAACTGACATGAATTATCATGTCAACGATTAAGCTTACAACCTACAAACTAGCAACAAACTAGGAAAGGTAAAAAGTCCCAATAAAAGATACAGATCATGAGCTTACAATGAATGCAGACTGCAGAGTCCTCACTCACAAATACTGCAATGACCAAGTCACGGTAAAACACCAATTTAAACAGTTAGGAAAATATACGCGCTCTCCACAGAGAGCGATAACCCAAATGGGATGTTGAAAATTAACTAAAATTACAAGGGTAAAATGCAAGCCCATCTGCAAGGGTTATTCCCTCCCCACATCCACTCACTGAATTGTCGTCACCCAACTCCGGCAAAAAAACCATCACGTTATCGCTCTCTTGACTATGGCTACTATCACCAAACTAAGGATCCGATTGGCGGCAGTTTGGCGAAAGAAAAGAACAGCCCAATTTAACAACATAACCTCTTTGGGTTATTATGTATTAGAAAAAATTGGCGAACTGCCAGCTTATAGAGAGTGGATTAATAATTACACAATATGCAATTAGCCTAAATCCACATTATGACGCTTCTATCATGTAAATCCAATACAGTGTATCAATGATCTTTGATATATACAAGCGAGAGAAAAGAATACCTTACGACCCCATTTTGCATCATCTAATCTCCCGAGCTCAAGCCCCTTTCCATCTTGTGACAGGTGAAACGGATGGTATATATCAGCAAATTCTCACATTCACTGTATTGTTCTCGTAAGCTTACACTCGGAAATAAAAATGGTAGATGTGTAATTTAGACTACACAATTTCAATAGTTCAACCGATTGCTGCTTCAACACAGGATTGCAACCACTCTGTATTACTAGTAGTAGTTTGGCTGCCAAACCCGCCTCCACAGCAAGTGCAGTACATTCTTCTGGTGCGAGCATGCAAACTGCCCATAATATCGACAAAGCAAGCCGCGTGCATGTCTCGGAAACCCTCATCAATAACTTCACCACATTCGGTATTGTGTTGGCACAAACCTTCAAAGCCAATCTTCCCTCGGGAATACTTGAAAGAAAATCCAGAATATAGAGCGCTAATTCCAAGCACTCATTATTCAAACTTGGCAATAGCTCCACTAATGGAGGAACTGTCCCAATGCTCGCAACTGAGCCCCTTACCGATTCATGTGAACAAATACTCTTTAACAAACCAAGTCCAGCCAATAACCCATTTGGGTGTTTCTTGTCTTTCACCAACCTCAACAAACCAACTAAAAGTCTCAAGCTCGACATGTTTTCATGCTCAAAATCATTCCCTTCCATCAACATTTCCATCAATCGGGTACAATTAATCTTGGTCTCGATAGAACCCTCATTCAACATATCAACCATTAAGGAAATCCTTGCAGGTTGCCTCAAATTCGACTTGGTTGCAAAATCGAGATCCAAATTCACTAGAATTCCAACAGCCTCAGACCCGACAGCATGAGTGGTAAAGGGGCCCAAAAAAGATGTAACCAAGGCAGTCCCGCCATTATCCAGCACAGCCTTCCTTGCCGTAGAATGTGCAGCCACAACCTGCCTAAGTTCCTTCAAAGTCTGCACTTTAGCTTGACCCTTGACTTTCTTCAGATTATCCAGAAGTTCAATAGCCCTTCCTTGCACATCCTCTGATCTCTTCTTCGTGGCTAAGAACTTCTGCGAGAACCAGCTATAAATCAGCTGCTGCATAGTCCTGTTTGGCGTTACCGTATCATCCCAAAGCTCTTGCATTGTAGTGGGGCACGTGCAATGACCCAGAGAGAACCATTTGAGGATGTTGTATCTCTCGTAAGTCTGTCCGGTGCAAAGAGTCACTGGGTCTTGCATTGGGTCTAACGAAATCGGACATATAAACACCTGCGGCACTTCTATTGATTCAAGCTCTTCAACCATCTTCTTCAGATCCAATTTCTCCGCCACACCTGCACAAACTAAACCGCCGCCGGTAACACCGCCCAAAATGCCATCCTTAATGGCAGTTTCTAGGTCTAGAACTTGGCCACCAGCACCAGCACTCGCATCTAGCTTTACGTTTCTATAGCTATTTGCTTCAAACATCGGCATTTCGGGGTTCCGTTTAAGAAAGAAAACAACACTCCCCACTGGCCAACAAGAAGAGATAAAATCTGATTCAACAAAGAACCTTGAGATGTCACAGGAAAAGGCAAAGAATAATAAAAATATCAAGACCCATCACATCCACGGGACAAGAAACGTGTGGGAAAGAAAACTAAAAGAAAAGGATAGATGGCAGAAGGCACCCTCTCTCCCTCTCTCATTCACATACATAACACACAAAGAATCAAATGAAAGGAGACATATTTTCTACATTGCATGATTTATTTTTGCTCTTTTATCTGATCTCTATCTCTGGTTAATAGAGTGTAAGTAAGAAACTCTCCCTCGTCATCATCAAAGACATTATGATTCTATGTATATTCTACTTCTCTAGCACTAAAGCTTTCTCACGCAACTCAAAAAGGAAACAAAAAAGCGAAATCGTCAACAGCCCAGGTTCACATAAAAGGCTAATAATGACAAGGAAAGAGTAACTAAAAGGGTCACACACACACAAAAAGAAGAAGTGAAGTAACAGTGAGCAGCAATAAGTACCTGGACAGCTCAAATTCACCACATGAAATGAAAGAAAAGAAAAGAAAGCGATGAAAATCGAAACAATTGCAACGAAGGCATGAAAGAATGGGAACCATACCTTCCTATGGTGCGGCGATACAGGGAAGAAGAGTCTAGAGTAGAAATATATAAAATAGAATAAAAAGCTATACCTTGTGAACTGTGCAGTGCTGCCTTCTGCTGTTCTTTGTTGTGCAGGGCAGGTAACATAAGTATGAAATTATCAAAAGACCCTTGAAGATTTCGCTGTTGTATTGTATTGGAGGTCACCGCACCGCTCAAAAAATCAAAATTAAATTTGAATACCGTATAAATATACAACCCAACCCACTTTATTATAAGTCTTTATGGGACAGTTCTTGAAATTATGGTCCCACCCTTGTTTGGTGGCACCGCATCCTCAATCTGTGTGGCCAGTCATGGGCCCTCCAGGTTGAAGCGCGTTTCCTACAACGCCCCTCTTTATAGAAAAGGGGCGAAAAGCCCTTTTGAGTGCCCTGTACTTGAACTAATTTCCATCATTTATTTTTTGTTGTGTATCAGTCCATATGCTCCATTTTATTGATGGTGAGAAAATTTCTGCACCTAATGATATGAGTTGAAATAATTTTCACCAGTGTTTATTTAATATTTAATAATGCGACGAAATATGTTTTTTTTCAAGTATTTTAGTTTTAAAAGGCATCATATTTATACATTTAAAGTGTTTTTTTTATAATATAACAAAATCATGAAAATATTTAAAATAACATTAATTTGGTAGTTTTTAAATGAAAAATAATTGAGAAGACACTTTAAAAACCTTTTTAACCAACCATTTCAAACGATAGCTGCGTCATTATAAGAGTTATTTCTTTTTATATTGGAAGTTAATTAATACTAAGTTTCTTCCTAGAATAATTTCAATAATGCAATCTTTATATCATGCATTCGTTCAAATTTAATAAATATGTTGATTTTTTTAAATTAATTTCATAACTGGATTTTTTATCCCCCTTTTCTTTTTTTTCAAAAAAATCAAAAAATAGTAAAAAATCTAAAAAATATATTTTTAATGTATTTGCGTAGTTTTTTTATATTTTCAACATCTTTTTTAAAAAATTAAAAAATTAAAAATTTACTTTTGATGCATTCAATTTTTAAAGCTCTCATTTCAAAATTATTAATTTATTTTTTTTATCGAGTAGACATTTACATTACTTTTAAAAAAATTTCAAGACAACATAAAATATTTTAGACAAGAGAACTAAAAATTAAAAAAAAAAGGTAAAGATTCGAAGTGATTTTAAATTTTTTTATCATAAAATTTACCTAAAACTAAGCAATTTAAAAAAAAACAAATTATTTTACTTATAAATAATGAAAAAAATCTCACACACAAAAGGAAAAAAGCATTAGCCAAAAACAAAAAGAAAAGGCCAAAAAATCATTTGCCCACACTCACGCATTCCAAAAACCAAGAAAAGGCAAAAAAAAAAAAAAAAACGGGACCTCTCTCCCTCATCTAGATCTCCCACACACACACACACACACACACACACACTCTCTCCCTCATCTAGATCTCCCACACACACACACACACACACACACACACAAATCCTAAACCAATTTTGTAACTCCTCCCTACTCGCTAGCCATACATACAAAAGACAAGAAAAAACACAGCTAACCCTCATCCCTCTCCCTGTTAAAACCAAAACAAGCCTCCCACAATCCTTCTTTCATCGACGGTCATTTCCACCACCAAAACTCACCTGCAAGCCACAAATCTGGCATTACCAATCACCAACTCACATTCCCTATCATACCTCACCCAGCCAACAACCTTCGTTTCTTTTATTTATTGTCAAAGTCCTTCACCATACCAACTAAACTTATATTAAGATATATCCCCCCACATAAAAAAATACAAAAAACATATTTTGATTTTTGAATGCTTAGGTGTTATTTATAAAGTTATGTTACACTCTACCGAGATGGATTCACTTTAACCATTAGATAGATAAACAAATAAAAAACACAACAATATCTTATTTTATGTCAGATAAATAAACAATACATCTTACCTTAAGTAAAATATACTATGAATGATATATCATTCTTATACATAACCAGTCTTTTTATCCAAATCCTCTTATCCAGACTATGAAACCAATTAAGGTTATTAGTGATCAAAATATTAGGTGGCAAATCCATCTTTTTTTTTCCAATAAAGAACAAGAATTTTTTGTCCTTTCCACCCATCACCTTAAAGATCCAAGTTTCGGAGAACGTTCATCGAGACGCCACACATGTGCGACAAAATAGCAACTCCACTAGGGACTTTCTGTGGACTAAGCTTTGTTTTTTCTCTGATTGTTGTGTTTTAATTATTTGGTATGTGTATTTATTTTTAACATGCATTTTCTTTAATGTTTCTTATATGCTTTAATTTTTGTACATGTTGATCATGCATTGTATAGTATCGTCCCATGTGCCACATGTCTTAATTTTTAAAAGCACACATATATAAGCTTCTAGGTTAGGTGGGGAATTAACGATTTGTCTTATAACTATTGGTCAAGATTCTGATGTATGAACTCATGTCTAAGTATATGCTTGGTAAAGGTAGACGTACGTGCCTTAACCATTTCTCGCAATGCCCTTATACTGTTTTTATGAAGATCTTCATTGGACAGATCTAATACCCTTATGAGACCCGGTAAAAAAACATATTTATGTTCACTTAAATATTAGAACATAACTTTAGGTTGTATATGTTATCTGTAAATTATATCAAGAAAAGCTTAACATGTAGCGTCCTGAATTTCAGGACTCTTGGGGGGTAAATAGTTGTCACATAGATTATAAAAGAGTCTAGATTATTACAAATTGACTGGATGAAATGAATTTTCTTATCAGTGTGATTATAACTTCAAATGATGACCATTGCCACCCCTTAAAGAGTGAACTCATGTTTAGTTTACCTTTTTTTTTCTCTCGCATGCATGTCATATTTATTAGCATTGCAACATTGCATGTCTTTCATTGGCAAAAGAAATATAAGCTCATCCCTAAACATCAACCCCTACCAAGATCTATAAAAAGCAAATAGAAGAGCTCAACCTGGACAAAAACAAGATAACTTCCTGAGAAAATAGATGACTTAATTAACAAATATGATAAGACAAATCATTCGCTTTGAAAGGAAGCCCTCACACATGGAAGCCAATATTGAGAAGCTCATTATGAATATGCCTTTTTGTCCCTTTTTACATTCTCATCAAAAGATTGTTTCTGATACTTATCTGGTTAATTAAAGTTTGTAAATTATTTCCTTTAACGCATTGAGTTCTTTAAAGATTCATGTTGTCCTGCCTCATAATTCATTGCGATTGTTGCAAACAAGATACATCAAATATCTTCACCTTTATCTGAAGCCACTCAACTAAAAATTGCAAGAATTATATAATAGCAAGTTTGTAAGCCGATGAGCAATAAACAAGTTGAGTTTGTAAAAGATAATGTCATCTACCACATTTTCATCGGATCATCTTTAACATAACAAGTGGTTGGAAAATGAATAAGACACAAATATTATTGGGGGAGTTGATCTAAAAACGATGTTGCATTGTCAATTATTTTGCTTTGGAACTTTGCTATTCTGTTTTTTTTTCTTGAATTGCATCTCATTTTTTTTTAGTGGAACATGCTTTTTCTACCTCTTTGTTATCGAAGAAAGCAAATCACAAAAAAAAAAGATGAAGCTCAATTTCTAATAAAATCAACGTTATAGGAAAAAACTAAAAAAATCAATTACAAAAAAGGACCTAAAAAAATAACTCGAGTCAACTTGGATTAATCTACTAAATCCATAACCTGAATCATGAGACCGGGATAACCCAATGGAAAGTAAATTAAAGCAAATTAGAAAATTCAATTCTCAATCAACCTAGTGTTGAAAGATGAAATAAAAAAAAATCAATTAGAATAGGTGCACAAAAAAACAACTTCAATCAACCAGGGTTAATCCGACAAACTCATGACCCAAGTTATAAGATTAGAATAATCTTATAAAAAGTAGCCAAAACAAATCACAAAGTCTAATTCTCAATCAATCTAATGTTGAAGGATGAAATTAAGAAGAAAAAAGTCAATTAGAAAAAGAAAAAAAACTCGAGTCAACTGAATTAACCCATGAAACTCACGGTTCAGGTAATGAGTCTGAGATAATTTCATAAAAAGTAAATTGAAAAAAATAATGAAGTTCAATCCTCAATAAATCTAACATTGAATGATAAAATTAAAATTAAAAAATATAATAAAGATTAAAAAAAATTATTAAAGTAAATAGTGTAATGTGATGTGGGGTACAATAAAACCCCCTCCTTTAGTTTTTTTTTTTTTTTGTTAATGAAACTATAAAAAATAAAGTCAATTAGAAAAAAAAATCGCTTTAATTCATCAAACTCGTGGTCTGGACGATGAATTTAAAAGAATTTTATAAAAATTAAATTGAAAAAAATTATGAAGTTTTATAACTAATAAATTTAATATTAAATAATAAAAATAAAATAAAAATTATATAATGGGAGGAAGAGTTTGGTAAAACCCTAGTTTTCTGTTGATGCCAATTAAGTTTGCTGTTCTTGTAGGCTTGCTGTTCTTGTAGGCCTGCCACGTCTCTAACAATCCACTCCTAGATCTACATTCCCTTGCTCTGCTGTGACCAAAATCTGTAAATTAACATACAAGCTCCAACGCTATAAGAGCAAACAACCGTGGATTACAGGACTGTAATTGCTAATTCTATGCCATATCATCATCCCCGCTTCTCCAGAACAACATTCAAAAGCTCCAGACAAAGTCGAGTTTGATGATCTCTTCCTTTCTATCCCCCCATTCAAATACATCTTTCAAAAAAATGTGGAGTGATAATTATTAAGCACCAAGGATACCCTGCATCCCAACCTTAGAGAGCAAAAGGCACAAATTGCAGAGAACTACGAGTGAATACACAGACAAGAATGATTTGAAAGAAGCCCCAAGCAAAAGTGAAAAATGGAATAGTTTAAGCATGTAAAAATACGAACGGGTGCTCTTCAAGCATGTATAAATACGAACGGGTGCTCTTCAAACATGATTTTACAATGAAAGCAAGAAACTCTGCCATTCTACAGCTTTTGAGACTCGGGGTAAAAGATACTTAAGAAGTGAAATAAAAGAATATACTTCCACCCCACAAAACCCTTACAAATTAAGGGTGTAAAACTAGGGATCAACGGAACAACATACAAGTAACTACAAATACAACTGACGATACATCCCTGTACGAATTGCACATTCCCAAACGCCTTCCTTACTTTCCAAACCACCAGAACCTCCATTAGAGACATACTTTACACATTAGTTGAGGATGGAAACAATCACGAATCCATGACCCAGCTCAGTCCCTTTGGAAAACAAAAACAGCTGAATTCAACGACAACCTCGCTCGCTAAGAGATTTTTGGTAAAACCACCAGCTTAGAGACAGTGGATTGCCAGGTACACAACATGTGATTAGCCTAAGATACACGTTATGATGCTTCTATTATGGAAAATCAATGCTATGTATCAAAGCTCTTTAATATACACAGGCGAGTGAGAGGGGTACCTTACCAACCCCCACCACGAGTTCCATCGGATCCCAAGAGCTCCTTCGCCTCTTGCGAGGTAAAAGAAATGCTATATATCAACAATCTGCCAATTTCATTCACTCTATCGTTCTGGAAAGCTTACACTTGGAAATAAATATAGTAGCCGTGTAATTTAGACTACACAGTTTCAGGAGCTCAACTGACCGCTGCTTCAACACAGGATTGCAGCCACTCTGTATTACAAGAAGTAGTTTCGCTGCCAAACCTGCCTCCACAGCAAGTGCTGCACATTCTTCTGGTGCAAGATTGCAAACCGCCCACAGTATTGATAATGCAAGCTGAGTACAGCTCTCTGATTTGCTCATCAAAAACTTGACCACATTAGGGATTGTGTTGGCACAGTCCTTCAAAGCCAATCTACCCTCCGGAATGGTCGACAGAACCTCCAAAATATGAAGTGCTAATTCCAAGCACTCATTATTCAAACCGGGCAATAGCTCCACTAATGGAGGAACTGCCCCAATGCTCACAACTGAGTTCCTAACGGATTCATCTAAACATATGGTATTTAACAAACCGAGTCCAGCCAATACTCCATTGGGGTGTCTCTTATCTTTCACCAACCTCAACAAACCCGCCAAAAGACTCAAACTTGACACATTTTCTGATCCCAAATCTTTTCTTCCAATCAACATTTCGATCAATTTCGTACAATTAATCTTGGTCTCAATCGAACCCTCATTCAACATATCCACAACTAAGGAAATCTTTGCAGGCTGCCTCAAATTTGCCTTGGATGGCAAATCAAGATCCAAATTCACAAGAATACCAATTACCTCAGACCCCACAGCATGAGTCGTAAAAGGACCCAATAAAGTAGAAATCAAGGCAACTCCACCCTTATCCATCACTGTTTTCTTCGCCATTAAATGGGCAACCACAACATGCCTTAGCTCCTTCAAAGTTTGCACTCTAGCTTGACCCTTAACCTTCTTTAAAGAATCCAAAAGCTCAGTGGCCCTCCCTAACACATCCTCTGATCTCTTCTTCATAGCCAAATACTTCTGCGAGAACCAGCTATAAATCAGCTGCTGCAAAGTCCTGTTTGGCGTCACCGTATCATCCCAAAGCTCTTGCATTGTAGTGGGGCACGTGCAGTGACCCAAAGAGAACCATTTGAGAATGTTGGATCTCTCGTAAGTCTGTCCGGTGCAAAGAGTCACTGGGTCTTGCATAGGGTCCAATGAAATTGGACATATAAACACGGATGGCACTTCTATTGATTCAAGCTCCTCAATCATCTTCTTCAGATCCAATTTCTCCGTCACGCCAGCACAAACTAAACCGCCGCCGCCGCCCAAAATGCCATCTTTAATGGCTGTTTCTAGATCCAGGATTTGTCCGCCAGCACCCACATCTAGCCTTAAATTTCTATGGCTATTTGGCTGATACATCGGCATTTTGCGATACCCTTTTGGAAAGAAAACAATACCCACTATCCAACAAAAGAAGCTAAATCTAAATCTAATTCAAGAGGAAAAGAATAATAGTAGAAGAAGACCCGTCAAATCCACGGGACAAGCAACGTGCGGGAAAGGAAAAGAGAAAAGGAGAGAAGGCATAAAGAGTCTCTGGTCAAAACAGTAACAGTCTTTCCCATCATTATCATCATCAACATGTAATCCTCTTCTCTAATACCAAAGTGGTGAGTAAACTAACTTCATCTTTAAGTTCAAAGAAAAGGGTGGAATCATCAACAACCCAACTTCACATAAAAAGTGAGGAAAGAGCAATCAAAACGGAGTGAAAAAAAACAATGATGATGAACAGAACCTCCACAACTCAAATTCACCGCATAGACAAAATAAAAAAATATTTGAAAAGAGAAATTTGGACATGAACATACCTAGTAGAGTAAGAGCATTTGAGGTCGAGAAAATGAAAGAGTTATCTAGCAAGTATGGAGTCTCTTCTAATGGAGGCCCTAGAAAAAAGAAAGGAAAAAAAAGTGTGTGTTGAATGGAATGGAATGGAATCATTCATGTACTGTTGTCATTAAGATGAGATGCCTGATTTTTATTTACTTTTTAGACGAGGAAGAAAAAAAAAAGATAAAGAGAGGAGCTTAGTGGGAGTGACCGGCTATAGCCAGTGTTTCAAACCATTGGCAACTGTGCACCACACGTGCAGTCGTATAGTCAATCACCTTAATATCCGGTCTCTGGATCATGGAAATCCAAAGAAATGGGTATCTGTGAATTTGTAGATAAAAAAATAAAAAAAAAATGATTCAATATTTAGCAATTATCTGGTAATTTCAATTGAGTGAAATATTGCATAAATAAAGTATCCACAGCTCTTCTTTCTGAAAATAGAATAACTAATATCTTTTCAAAATACTTCATGGTAATGAATAAAAAAACTAGATGGATCAGGGAACTGGAAGTCCCGTGGGGGCGGGGCCCGCTGAGAGCGTGCCTTTCGTAAAGTGCCAGCTCAACTCTTGACCGGTTATCTTGGGTCTTGACTGTAGACGTACGCCTTGGGTTGCCTTTCCGGTCTCTTGTTTGACCACTTTGATGCACTTTTGCTTGCTTTTTGGGCGAACTAGAGAGGGACACGTGGCCGATGCGAATCGTGCGTCCTCTGCCTCGAAGTTGATTATTGCTTGTTTAATTAATTATTTAAACTCTGTCTAAAACAAAAGTTAATGCAAGCAGCAGCTGTAGCAATGGTAGCAGTGGAAGAATTGGCAAGTAGAGATTTGACCATTATTCTTTTGAGGCGGTGTACAGGTTGTCTTTTCTGTTGCTGCCTCCTCGCTTTTATTTTTTTTTAATTAATGGATCAGAAATTCAGAATTCAGAGCTAAATTATTGTTCCCAAGTGCTGCACAGGGAATAGAGATCCTGCTATTTTCATTAAAAAAGAAAAATACTGCAAGGGAAACGCCAGGTATTTTACCCCATTTACATTCTCCATGGAAGAAGACATGACGTTGGACAAGGTGACCACACAAATCACATCACATTAGGCGGAATCAGGGATTTCCAGCGCTCTGAAAACTCTCTACACAACTGTGCTGATAGCATCAGAATTAATACTAGAAATTTCTCGTGTTATTTCACCAAGTGCCGTATCATTCTGGATAATTGATGTGCGAGAAATCCCACCACTTCTTTCTACCCTTGAGAGGTTGATTTTTTCCCATAATTTCTCAATTGCTACTAAGCTTGCCATCCTCGCTGTGCCATCTCTGTCCCCATAAACAATATCTAGTTGCTCGTCAAAACCATTTTCCCCATGGAATGAAGTTTCTGGTGTCCTAATAGCACCCCCAATTATACAAGTGATAGGAAACTCTGGCGCCATCAGCTGTTCAATTAGAGGCAAAATCCGGGTAGTATGAGGATTGATGGTGTAAGGTGATTAGGAACAGGGCTCTTATAGGTGGATAAATTAGTTAGTCATTTGGTCTTGCA
>Ga0325405_1004242_pt1 | contig 14693 bp, 8 predicted proteins | sample PopdelMetagenome_21_FD_205663 | JGI IMG/M metagenome (GOLD analysis project Ga0325405, IMG submission 205663) | Populus deltoides microbial communities from Bellville, Georgia, United States - Xylem-Control-R2 | ecosystem: Host-associated > Plants > Phyllosphere > Stem > Wood/Secondary xylem... | reverse complement strand
CATTTTACTTTATTTACACAGAAAATTTATGAAGGTTAAGTTATTTTCATGATAAAATGATGAACAACATATCTTTACACGTAACATAATAATATTTTTTAAAGAAACTAGCTAGATATCTATGTGTAGGGGGCAAATAACTTTATTTTTTTAATGAATGTTTTCCAAAAAAAAATTGTAGTCAAAATTCTCTCTTTTTATTTATATATTTCTTGTTCTTCTTCTCTTTTCTAAAAAAAAAAAACTTTTGTAATGGTTTTTTAAATAAAAAAATTATCATAATTTAAAAAGTAAGTTTCAATAAAAAAAAACAACAAAAAAATAATATTTTGATAATTTTATGTGACTATATGTGAAAATAAGTTGATAATCTTTATGTAATATTTTCTAACTACCTTTAACTGAAATATAAGTTCCAAGTTTTTTTTTTTGACTTTCAACACTACATTTTCAATTTATTTTAATATAAAAACACTAAAAACATATAATAGAAACCTTTATAGCCCATTTTGAATCCCAAAACACACTCTAGTTAGTCTTAAAATTTTAAATTAAATTAAATTTTTTAGATTTTAATCTACTTTTTAGACATGATTTTAAGGTTCAAACCACTTTCATTAAATTTTGATATTCGAGATGAACTTGGTGACACCAATATTGGCATTTTTTGTGGCCAAAATATGGATGCTCAAAAGGTTTATCTCTCCCCTCCCTCTACAACGCCCTTCTCTCCTCCCTTAACTATGAGAAACTAAAATGTGATAGAAATAAAGTTTCATGACTGAAATGTAAAATCTGAAAACTATAAATACCAAATTGTAAAAAGACACGTCCAATGAGTAACACAATAAATAATAATTTATGTGTATTAACACTATAATGAAACATAAAAATGCCCTCAAGTTTTTTTTAATTCCATGGTTAATGATATGAAATTGGCTCAAATAACCAAACTTCAATCCCCATCATAATCCCTAATTCCTGCTCATTTAAAAAAAAAAACACTATGAAAGAAGTAACATACAACATTGGGGCATCATAATGGGAAGGACCACATGCAGTGGACATATATCATTAAATGAATTGTTGCATTTAAAGCATTCAACTACTAGCTAGTTGCAAAAAAGGTGGTGCCAACCTTACATAAACATGTGTATTTACAAAGAATATGTTAGAGAATCATAAAAAGTACTATATGCATAGATAATGTGTGTGGCCCACGCTCTTACTCCTTGAAACTAAAAATAATACATTGAGGAATTGAGGTGGTAGGAGCTGAGCTTTTTTATGCTACTAGTTTGAGGCCAAATAATTTTTTAAGGTCATAACATGAGAGAGAGAAAAAAGTGTAGTATGCTTGAGCACTAGCCCAAATACACTGTAACTTTGTTTTTAAAATACACGCCATCGTTTGCCTCCTTAAGTCAAACAAGTTTGAAAAACTTAAGTAGAAAAAGGCATAAAAAGAAAACACTTACAGTATAAATTACAATTTTGTGACCATAAAAATGTTACATTGTTTAATACGTTTGAATGTCTTCTATTTTGGCCATACTTGTAGATGGCTTTTTGTTAATGTTCTTATAAAAGAGAAGAGAGTTTCAATTGTCTTGCTTATAAGAGAGATAATCTGAAAAAATGAGCATAAGAGGGATCAATGTATGTTTTCAGAAACGTGTTTTAACGGGAAAGGTCTCATCAATAATCACAAAGATTAGAGAAGGATCTTTGATCATTTTGAAGATAAATGGTCACGAAGGCTTAAAGAAGGATCTTTAAATTTTTTTGGAGACATAAAGATTTAATGGAAACACGTTTGGAGACATGAACATCTTGCCATGAAGATTTTTATAGAGACACGTTTAGAGATTTTAATAGGGATTTTTGCCAGAGACATTATAGATATGGATTAAAATTATTGTTTTTATTAAAAAGTTCAAAAAATAGAGATGTAATTCAAAAGATATCATGACATGTCATCTTCATAATGTTTGTGTTAATCCTATTATTTCTCCATTGATCCTGATAAGAAGTATGAGATGTTCAAACATGTTAAAACTACCAGAGTAAATGAAGCTTAATGATCGAATGCCAAATGTTAATGAATTATTGGATTGTTGGGAGATGTTATCTTTATAATATCAAACTAACTTTCAAAAACAATATGGAGATATAACTTAGTTGCTCAAAATCTGAATACAACATAATACATGTCAATCTGGATTTTAGGATCTAAAATACAGAAGTTTCACTTTTGATATGGTGGACATGACTCTCATTTTTTAGGAGTATAATTCTCTTTCATATTGTCTAAAATTAAACTTATTACACTTTTATATGCTAAGAGAGAATGTTCCATCAAATTATACCTGGTTGACCAAGATAAGCTGTAAGATAATGCATGAAAAAAAAACCAAATGAGGTTCTAATGAGGGTTGGTTTTATAACACATTGAAATCTATATTTAAAAAGAGGTTGTATGATGAGAAAAATAAGAATTGTTTGAGGATTTTGACTTGGGTATTTATGGTCTAATCCTTTTTTCATTGGCAAATAGAATGAATGAATTCAAGGCTAATAATATATTCAAGAGTAGGGTTACTCTTAAGATTAATCTAGTAGTTGCAATATTAATAGAGACATTTTCATCTTTAAATCATTGTAGAAAAACAACCATTTGAGATGTTTATAATTATTGTTTGGCTACAATGAGCCATATAGTAGAATAAAAGATATTGAGTTTATTTGGAACACCATGGAATTTGTACTTCAATTTAGAGAAATTGATTGAGGATCTATTAAAAAAGTTAGGAAGGACTACTTGCAAGATTAATTTTTTAGCATGAGCAAATCTCCATTTCCTTAGAGAACACGATATGCTTATTTCTAGCCCTATATTGCATATTGTGGTGATTACTTATAGGTCACATTGATGAGAACTCAATGTTGCATAAGTTATTGACCTAACATGGTCATACGACAACTAAGATCTGAGTAATTCATTCTAAGAACCACAAGTTTGCCTTGGTTTTACAAAGAGTTAAAAACTTTAAGAAATTTAATAAAGCTGGTAATAAAATCTTGGAAGGACCCTAGTGTGGTCAAGATTGCTAAAAGAGTTGATGGAAAGATTGCTGCTAAATATTTGTTATGGAAAAAGACTAGAGAAAAAGAGCATTAGATTCCACTCTTTAAGGGTTTGTAGAGATTGATGACTTAGATCTTGGAAGATGTTCACGAGGAGATATGGGTACAACAAGAGTTTTACAATTCAAGCCTAATCTTATAATTGGAGGAGATAAGTGTCAATAAATGAAAGTTAGGGGCCAATCTTGCAGCTCGAGAGTAGATGCTTGCCACCATGAAAGAGAAAAGGATGACTTGCCGACTCAGTTGCAACAATGTAAACATGCTCTTGAGGAACTTTAAGTAATACTCAACATCACGGCATAAGCTAAGAGAGAGGGGAGCCAGATTATAGGATAGCTAAAATGGTGCAGGTAGCATTGACAATTGAGGAAAGAGTTGTGAAAAAAGAAAAGCCAGATATCAAACGTGAAGTTGTCTAGATCAAGATATATGGATTGGAGCAGACAAAATAGATGCTTTAAAAACAATGCCAATAGCAAGCTTAGTTGATCACACGATTGGATGGCTATTTAAGGCAGTTAGTTACCTAGTAAGATGAGTTTGTCTCAATCATGCAGACTCTGATAGATGAGAGAGAAGCTTTAAAAAGGGAAGCACAACATTAGGTTTCTGAAACCATGAGCTATCATATGCATGCTGAAGATGCCAATAATTATACCATAAGATTGAGAGGCATAGCTCAACATGTAACATAGAGCTGATCAATTTTAAAAGAGAAAATCCTACACTATTTTGGTTAGATTTGAGATTACATTAATAAGGTTGCAGTATATCCTACTTTGAGGTTATGAAAAGAATAAGCGGAATAGTTTTCTTTAGGACAATAATTTTCAAAAAAAGTTTGTATTATATTAAACTTGTAAACGGTTGTTTCAAATTAATGAAAAGATGTTTCATCATATCTTTAAATATTCGATGACTTGCTTGATATTTGATGCTTATTTTAAATTTAAATAAATTATAGTGAGAGAAATCTTCGGGCTAAAATTTTCATGAGTTGATGTTCTCACTAAGAACTTTTCAAAAAAATTTAGCCTAGTTTATCCTCACGATACTAATATCATAATATTAAAAAAAACTTAAATAATAATAAACATGCATACTTGGGTTCTTTATATTTTACATTTTATTTATATTTTTTAGCATATCCATGCAACTTCATCCATGAAAAAATATAGATATTCCTACAAAAGTTAAACTTCTCCTAAAATATAGATCTTTTAGTTTTTTTTTTTTTTTTTGTCATTTCTAATCTAATGATCCAATAACACAATGTTGTTTTATTATAATGTGTTTTTTTAGCAGTATTATAAATGTTTAATATATTAAATTAATATATTTTTCTTCTTGTATATTGCATATCATATACACTAATTTATTATTCATATATATATGTATATATATATATATATATATATATTATTACAGTAATTCTTATCAATGTATTAATGTCTATATGAAATTATTTAAGAGAAACGAAATGTAAGGAAAAAAAAAAGGACCGAACAGTTCACTTACAGACTTCAAAGCTACCAAAAAAAAAAAAGATTTAAGGACGAAATGTAAGAGAGAAGCTCAGGATAATCCACTCCAAAAAAATTAAAATGGCACTCCTCTCTTCTTCTCCTTCCCTCTCAATAACTTCTCCAAATTACCGTTACTACCCTTCCCGTCGACTTTGCCTCTACCCAATCTCAGCCACACGCGTAGTCACTCCACACCACATCGACAAGTCGTCTCTTACAATCTCCGAAACGTCGTCGGAGGACCAACTCTGGGCCGCCGCGTGTCTCCGTGTCCGTTCCTTCCACGAATTCAAGCCTTCCACTTTCGGTATCCAAGTCAGTCTTTGATTTTCTCTTTGAATTAGTAAATTTATTTTTGAATTTTGTGTTTGGTTGCCCACAAAATTGAAACTGATTAATAATTGTTAGGATCATAAAAGATACCTAGCAGAGCGTGAATTCGAAGCTTTAAAAGAACGAATTGCTGGTAAAAGAACCGGTTTTAATAGAGTTTCGTGTTTAAACGCGTCGCTTCCGTTGTCACAGTTGTTGAGCTTGCCTGATGATGATTTATGCGCGCAATGTAAGGTTTGTTTAATTGATTTTTTATTATTATTATTATTACTGTCCGTGTTAAATTTGCAAGTGATAATAATGTTGTCTTTTTTTTCTTCTTCTTCTAATTTCTAATTTTAATTAATTGTAGTTTAGTGAGAATGGAGAAGATAGAGTGGTGGTGGGGACACTTGATGTAAATCAAAGTATGAGTCTTCCTGATGAAATTACTGGAATGAAACCTGAGGTATTTTTTTTTATTTCTTTAATTGTGGATTATTATTGTTCTTATCTTGATTATAGACATTATTATAAATAGGCAGATTTGGGGGTGTTCAATCTATAAAAATAATAAATAAATAACTGAATTGCTTAACCCCACATCAGAAATTAATTTTTCTATCTGTGTGCATTCTTTGTTTGCATTATATATACTTACATTACTTGTCTGGAGTAGAGCATTTATTAGGCTTTCCTCTAGTTTCTCTAATACACGGTATTTTTTTTTTTTTTTTGGGTTTTCTGGTGCTTAAATGGTCATGTTTTGATGTTACTTTCACAAAACATTTCCTTCGATGAAGATCAAGTATGATTGTGAGGGAATGCTAAGTGGGCTGTATTTTCCTTGATCGACACATTTCTATTCTTGCTTAAATGAAAACTTGTTTAACTACTTGCTGTTTACATCTGGTTTGGTTTCAATGTCTCTCCTTCCTTGCTTCATGCTTTCGATATTGTTCTGTATTTTTGTATCAATTTGGTTCATGAAAAACTGTTCTTTTTTATATCCGCCCAAGAGGCCAATTCACAGTGTACTCGTGATCGCTTGTTTTTGAGATCTTTTCTTATTTCACCAGTTTTTTCAGGAATGCTAACACAGCTGTAATTGCTTGTGTTTAATGTTATCTGAAAAAGTAACTTTTCAAAGCTTTCCAATCTTTTTCTTGTAGAATAGTGTAGTATAATACCACAATCCCACTCTGTGAACACCATCTTTATGGATAGTACTTAGGAGTACTGTGATATAATTTCTGATCAACCTGGCATGATTTCCTTGGACTTTGACACGCCCATCATGAATTGTTCCTGGCCAGGTCAGGCCCAGACCTAAGGCCTGATTACTTTTCTTGTGCATTCCTGGATTGAACAAACCGTGGCTCCAGTTTTGAATACTTTGCTCAGTAAGGTTTCTTATGGTTAGGCCAGGCCAAGAGTCATCTCTCTTGTGAAGAATAGCTAGAATGAATATTATTCTAATGTGTGTTTTTTATTGGAAATGTATGAATTTCTTTCCCCAAATGTTTTCTGAAACAACAATTATATAAACAATGACAAGAACTTAAAAATAAACTACCACTCATTGTTGCACCCCCAGTATTTATTAGTTTGACAAGGGTTCTATTATGTTGTGAATTTTGAAATATTGTAGTGGTTTTCCATGTTGCTTCAACAGGGTATTGAAGGTCAATTTGCTAGGGGATACTTGAGCAATGTATGTGTTGCCAATGAACTTCATAGGAATGGATTGGGTTATGATCTTGTTGCAAAGTCTAAAGCAGTTGCTCAGAAATGGGGTAAAAACTTGTCAAAGTCGTTTTCAGAGCAGCCATACCTTCTCTAATCTTTCAGATACAGTACATGCACATTGCTACATGATTCTCTACACATAGAAAACCAAGGAAGGGGAAAACCGGAAAATAATGCCAAAAATGAGATTGATGTATGTTTGAGAATTGAAATACCGAATGTGATATTTGCAATTGCTCTATATCGTTGCTGATTAATAATCTTGAATTGGCATTACCTGGATACAGATGTAACTAAGGCTCAGGCCTATACTTTCCATCTTGAGTATCGTGCTTCAAATTTCATTGAGATGTTTTTGCCTCTTTCCGAATTCTCTACTAGCTTGTTTAAGTTCTGCTTATGAATAATTTAGTTTAGTTTGGTGAATTATTTTCAGGCATAACCGATCTCTATGTCCATGTTGCTGTCAACAATGAACCAGCAAAACAGTTATACATGAAAAGTGGTTTCGTCTATGAAAATGACGAGCCTGCATGGCAAGCCAGGTTCCTTGATCGGCCACGGAGGCTTCTATTATGGCTTGGTCTCCCAGGTAACCAAAACTGGTGATGGGGTTGATGATGTGCCCTACTTGTTTAATCTTCATATCAATTGATGAAATTCTTTTCCGTGGTGTCAGTCAATGTTAATAGCATTTAAACACACCTTTTTTCTCCTTCTTTTCACTTTAAATTTTAATTTGTAAAGCATTTGGTAACAAGGTGGTCAGAGGAACTGGTATCAGTGTGACAACGAAAAATTATGATTATATTATTGAGAAGGTGTTTGAGCTCAATGACATTTGTTTTCCATGACATTAATATATTGATTATATGAGATTATTTTTCTCTTCACTGCTCTCTATAGTTGATTACAATTCTACGAGTCAACAAGATGTTAAAACATATTTGTAGGTATATGCATGCATGCCGTTCTCTTATAAACTCTAACGAGTGAAACTCCTCAATTTCCTAGTCTCTCTATTACCTTAGGGAAGCTACTATGCTTCTCACCCACCTTTTACAGGTGGTTTGAAACTGTTACTGCCCTTTTGGGAAGCAGGATTAGTTGCTTTTTGGAAGCTTATATTGTTTGCCATTTTAGCTAGTTTAGGTCTCCCTTGGTCTTGAATTAATAGACAGCAGCAAGAGGCAGCAGTGATGGCTGAATCATTTATGGACTGGGCTTAGGGTCCGATTTGTCTCCTTTTATTGGATCTTTTAGGTTCAATAATTGTACCATTGCTGTGTAGTGTTCCCCCTTGATTTGTTTGGCCTTTTGCTGGTGTATCATCGAACCAAGAAAATGTTCCAACGAGGTTAACCTCTCTCAGCACCTGCAAATCAAGCATTTTCTCTGATAGCCCGCATATTTCCCTTTTCTGCTGTAGCTCAGTATGCCCTTCGGAGCTTATTATGAAACCGAGTGCAAAGACAAACTGTTTGGGCAACTAGTAGTGCAAGACAATAGAGGTGCCAAGCAAGCACTAAATTGGCACTACTATGATGATTATTGCAGTGTTCTTCATTAAATTATAATCATAACTAATCTTTCAGAAATCTGCTCTCATCATCATCATCAAAGCGGATCATAGCTTAAAGTGTCATTTTCATATTTTCCAGTTACCAGTTTTTATACATTAAAATAAGAAGAAAAAAGAAAAAAGAAATCATCTTCTAAGCATAAAATGATTTAATACCAAAACTAACAAAAACTAAACAGAAAAGTTTGAATGGCTGTACTTTACAAGGATATCTGTTGCTGTACAACCAAGACTGAGTATCTTTCAGTGGTTTCCATTGAAGCGAGCAGATTTCCAATAACACCAAGCTCTGGGTACTCGTTCATATAATCAAGACCTGCTGTTTGTATTGTTTCCACATCTTTCCTTCTCCCAACAATAAAGAGGTCATATTTATCGAGGATTGATCGGATTTTCTTTGAAGTTTCCAGTCCATCGCTTACCGTCTCCTCAATGTATTTCACTTCTCTATGCTCTATAGAAGCAGGCGTAATATTCCTCAACCTCTCAGAATCTTGCATTTTCTCCCAATCAGATTTAATCTCACCAGTTGAGAGAACGAAATGGATTATTGTTAGGCTAATGTTTCTGTGCTGAGACATGCGTTCAGCCAACACCAGAGCTTCTCGATCATCTTCGCCTCCGAAGAACATCAGAGCAACAAGTAGGGACTGCTCTCTTGATGAGTCCCTGGAAATGGAATTTACTTGATTACCATGGTCGATGAGGATCCCCACTGAGCATGGTGCTCTCTCAAGGACACAACAATTCAGTGTCCTAAATCTAGAGTCCTGTGATTCAATAGACCCGTCAACAAGCCATTTTAGATGAAATGGAAGCACTATAAAGGATGCAAGTTCATCCAATGCAAGTGTGCATATGTCCTGGTGCATGAATTTGGTTGGAGAGATTGATGTGAAGACATTTACAGATTCTATCTCGCAATTGTTTCGCCAGAAGTTACTGAAAGAGAGAATGACATTCCCAGAAATGGAGCGGGCAGAGAGAGACTTTTTCTGCTTTTGGTGGGAAATGAAGAGCGAGGTGGCTCGCCCGCTGATCTTGATAAGATGAAGTGCACAAACAGAGACCGGGCTCTCTAGAGTTGGGCACAAGGCTTCGAGAAAATTGATGATGCTGGTCACATTATCTGGCCTGTAAATGCATGCTAGCACACACAGCTCTTTGCTATGCATAATGTTCCTTTTCTGATAGCCTGCATATTTCCTTGATGGATCATACAGCCAGTTCACGAAAATAGGCGAGATGGTTGCCGACAATAGAATGGTAATGGCCAAAAAGGAGAACATCCCTTCAGTAAATACCTATTCTTGGACACGAATAAGAAGAAAATGAGAGAACATTAGAGCAGAATTAGATATCGGACATGCTAAAACCGATTGGCTAACAATTATGCTATAGAAGTCAATGCATCTAATGTCAAGGGTTGATTAAATACCCCTGATTCTGAGATAAATGCATACGAGCCCAGCTCAACGATCCCTTTAGAGCTTATTATGAAAGCAAGTGCGAAGGCATCCTGTTTTGGCATCCTGTAATAGAAGAGAGTTACCAAGCAGGCTCCAAATTTGGTCAAGCTGACTACAGTGACGACGATTGCTGTGCCCTTCGTTAATTTTTTGTCAAAACTGATCTCCCTAAAATTTGCTTTCATCGTGCACATGGCCATAAAGAAAGGTACAAGTACGCCTGAGACCATGCATTCGAACTTCTCAACCAGAGCTGATGCAAGAGGAGGTCCTGCTGGTACAGCCAATCCAAAAGCAAGTGACCCAAGGAACATGTTTAGGCCAATAAAGTGAAATATTAGACCAGAAACCAATGCGCCTAGAACGATGGAGTAAATATATAAATCTCTGACAGGCCTTCCTTCGGGTGTTTGTTTGATCACCCAGAGCATTGCCGGTCTCACCACAAAAACAGTCAGAATAATAAAGGCCGTAGTTATTGCTACAATTTTAAGAGCTGCTTGATAATGATACCGGTAAAAAATGCCTACAAGGAGGGCATTACATGCAAGAAATTGGGTCAGTAATTCACTGCTTAATGCTGCAGAGAGTCCTAATCTGCCAAGCTCTGAATGGGTTAGTTCGAGGTCACCGACAAAGCTACAGGTGACAGGAAACGGAGTCATAGAATGCACTAACATCACCAAGGAAAGCGAAAGCTTATCTAGTTCGAGTAGCCCCAAGTAACTGCTGACAATCGACGTGGTTACCGCGCCAAATAGTACAGACATCACCATAGACAGCACACCGCTGCAAAGTGCCATTCTCCCTGTCTTTCTTATCAGGCTTAAATCCATTTTAACTCCATTTAGAAATACAAAGAGTTGGAAACCGAATCCACCAATTGTGCCAAACAGTTGGTCACTGTCGATGGAAAACATGATCCTTCTGTAATCTGCTTGCAACCCGAGGCCTGCCTTACCAAGGATCATTCCAGCCTGATACAAAAATCAATTATACTAAAGTTTGAGCATATGCTCGATTATATATGTGTGTGTGTGTATAAAATCATACTATTACATCGCAAGATAAATAACACACATTAAATCAAGAAGTTAATGCATTATATATAGCTAAAAAAGAAACAGCTAAAAAAGAAACAGGATCAGACAAGAAACATTACATAATTATAAAATGATCAGAACAATGAACAATACGTACAAGAATCTGAGAAACCAACAAAGGGATGCTGAAGCGCTTAAGGATGAAATGAAAAACATGGCTGGTGAAGAAGATTGCAAACATAAGTAGCTCCAACCTGGGCAATGAAGCCTCCAAAAGGTTACTATTGCCCTGAAAAACACCAGGTGAATTAATAAATGGTGGTATGGTTGTGCATTGTTTTAATTGTGTGATATTGTGGTCTATTTCATCTGAATAAGAACTCATATTGCTACTGATCGATGATGGGGGGAAAGCAAGGGGCGAGGGAGGGGATGAAATAAGAAAGCTGAGAGCATAAAACAGGACCTTTCTATTTGTATGTTTCTCCTGAACAATGTTCTGTCATCTCTTACTCGTCAGGTTGTTTCCTGGCTTGACTACTCGGGATAGAAATTAAAGATTCCAGTTGTCCATTTGCTCTTATCAACAACAAAAAATAATTATTATTATTAAAAAAGAAACAACAGAAAATCGAACTGTCGAATAACTTTTGAAAACAACATGGCACTTAAAATTGCAAGAAGTTAGCTCCATTTGCTATAAACGGACATGCCAATTACTTCATGATACGCTGTTCACAGGTCTAGGAAAGGCTGTGTCAATGTGTAAGTACTTGCGTGTGTTGCCTAACTAGTTATTTATAGTGTGGTATTAAGTGTTCTTCATTAGGAAAGATAATTTGGTGTTCTGATAATATAATTTTAAGACCCTAAAATTACAACAAAAAAATAAATAATAGTGAAAATCCAAAAAGTTAAATGGGATATTCGAAATAAAATAATCTTTTTAATACTCACAGGTCTTAAAAACTCAAACTTTATGCAAGTATATACGTTGCTAAATTGTTACCAATTCAATAATAATAATAATAATAATAATAAAGGAAGCAAAAAAAAAAAAACAAAGTAATAACAGAAAAGGAACGAGAGAAATTTTTTTTAAAAAAATCCATTTAAAACTGGCCCAAGCTTAGATAAAACTATTACCGAAATAATCAAACTACAGAATCACTTTCCCCAAAAGGTGAATCATTGGATTAGTAAACCTTCTTGTGGTATTTTGATTCCATCCAATGCACCAAAAGTTTCTTTTCTTAGGTATAGTTTGATTAGAGCTATGAAAAAAATATAAAAATAAATATATTATTGAGATAATTTTAAAGTGAAATAGGAGGTATAAAAGGGACATATCTCCAGAGATTATATTTAATATTTTTTATTTTTAAAGTATTCTCGTAAAAAACTCTCAATCTAAAATTATTGAATTAAGATATGTAAGGATAAAAATAATTATTATCATAGTTTTAAAACCCAACTCGAGAGATGACTAGATTCAAGGCCCAGGTCATATGTCGAGAGGGTCATCTTGGGTTGACCTGGGTTAACATATGGATAAAAGTGATTATTATTATAGTTTTAAAATCCGATCCGGGAGTCAACCCAGGGTAAGGCCTGGGTTATAGGTCGAGAGAGACAACTCATGTTGATGCAATATATGTATATATAAAGAATCAAAGCAACCTAGTTTTGACCCTAAAAAAATTTAAAAAAAAAGTCAACTGGTTTCAGACATGTGTTTTATCCTAGGTTGATCGGGTAGCAGGTAGACCCGGGTTTTTAACTGCATGAGATCGAGTCAATCCTTTTTCTATTTTTTCTTAAATCATGACCAATCCATGCCCCTGGTCTGTCGATCCTTTATCGACTTTCCTGGGTTATTATAATATAATCTGATTTTATAACTAAAGTTATTATAATATTATTAATTTCAACATTCAATATAAACTAAAGTAAAAAATAATAATATTTAATTATTTTTTAAAATATGCAAGTTTGAAAGTAATGCATATTAAAGGTAAAATTAACTTCTTTTATATTTTATTTTTTCTTGTCCACCATAACAAAAAAAGATATAAAGACAATCATTATGTTTAATTATATACCACTATCAAACACAATTATATCTCTATCTTACTTTTAGTTTTGTCTCTATTGTCTTTGTCTCTTTTATCCCGGAATAGTAACCAAACACTACCTTAGTGTCCACGCTTCGCCACGGGTTTTGGCAGAAAATGATGTTCATGTGCTGAAATAAGGTAAAAAAATAACATAAAAAATTAGTCATAACTAACCTATAACTTTGGTAAACAAGGTTGAGCCAACTAGAGATATTCCACCAAATCCGCAGACCGGGTCATGAGTTTTTTGAATAACCTGGTAAAAAATAAAAACGATTATAAAGCCTTTAAAAAAAAACTCATGTTAACTTTTTAAACTCGTGACCCGAGTCATTAAACCCAGAGCATATAATCTAGAAAAACCATGAAGCCTAATTCTCAATCAATTAAATGTTGAAAGATGAAATTGAAAAAATAATTTTACTTATACAAAAGGATTTAAAAAATAGCAATTTAAATAATGAGATTAAAATAAAAATAAAAATAAATTTTATATTTAATTGAAGGGTGAAATTGAAAAAAAATCAATTTAGTTAATAGAAAAAAAACTTTAAACAATCGAGGATCAAAATTGCTAAAAAAATAAAAACAATGTTGTAATTAGAGGGTGAAATTAAAAAGAATAATAACTTTTACAAAAGGTTCAAGAAAAAAAATTACAAATGAAAACAATGAGAATTAAATTAGAAAACATAATACCATCAATTCGAATTGAATGATGAAATTGAAAATGACTAAAACTTAATACCATCATGGAAAACAATTAGATTCTTCATCTACGATTGGGCATTGACTGACATGACCCATATTCCTATAAGGATTACTATTGTTATCTATAACTCTATGCACATTATTAAAACTAGAAGTTGACTCAATCATCCTTCCTACCATGGTATCGTGAGGAACTTATGGTTCTCTTTTTGCATACTAATATGTGTACTTTTCATGAACTGTTTTTGTAAAAAAACATTTTTACAACATCTGAATCGAAAAACTTTTTATTTTCATACCTCTTACATGGACATTTAATACCTCCTCCACTAATATTTCTCGGATTACATAGTATGTAATTAATAAAATCGTGAACCACATTACAATAATTCATCCTCCGCAACCCTTAAGGTGAATCTCTCTACATCCACAAATGATCATCCATTACTTATATCAAACCTATATAAAATAATGATGACAACATGTATTAATTAACTAAGTTAACTAAATAATTTGTAAAAATATTGATTTAGCTCAAAATTATTCAATCTATTTTAATAGTACTCTTGATTCATTATCAATTATCTACAGAAATTCAAATTTCTATATACTTACCAAAATTTTAACTCGGTAATAAAATTGATAAAATATAAAATGGACCCATTAAATAAATCATTGTTTATTTCATCACAAAACACGTAAGTTAAAAATTCAACATAAGTTTCATCAATTTACAAACAAATACAATATACAAAATCTAAAACAAACCCTAACATGTATAATCATAAATCCATACAACAAATTTGTATGAGAAAAGACTATAAAACAAGAAACATCCAAACAAAATACATATACTGCAAAAAAAATCAATATTTTAAAATTGAGTTCAAGTAAAAAAAATAGATTTGCTTACTTATAATGTAGAATCCTCAATAAAATTTGAATCAAAACACAGATGCTAACAAATTGAGTGTTGTGGTAGCCAGATTTGTTGTAGGAGGTTGAATTGTGTCGGGATGAAGGGAGGAGGTGAC
>Ga0325405_1004239_pt1 | contig 14695 bp, 8 predicted proteins | sample PopdelMetagenome_21_FD_205663 | JGI IMG/M metagenome (GOLD analysis project Ga0325405, IMG submission 205663) | Populus deltoides microbial communities from Bellville, Georgia, United States - Xylem-Control-R2 | ecosystem: Host-associated > Plants > Phyllosphere > Stem > Wood/Secondary xylem... | reverse complement strand
ATCTATTATTATAAAACATGCTCTAGTTAAGGAGTTATTAATACTTCAAGTGCAAAATGATGATATAAAACCTTGATAAAAATGCACTTTTAAGTACTAATCAAACTTCAGGATGAACATCCAATGTTATAGCCTTAGACTCGGGTTGTATTTGCATGTTAGATTATGGTTTTTTAACTTCTTTAAGTTTTATTTTCCTCTCACTGCTCTTTTAAGGAACAACTTTTTTCTGTAAAAAGGTAACATGTTTTGAAACAAACACGTTTTCTCAACAGGATGATATAAATAATATTCAATAATTTCTTTTAAATATCTCATAAACTTATATTTATCTAACTTAGCTACTAACTTTTTGGATACAATACACTTCATATAAATGTCACATCTTAAATCATTAAGTTTGATAAGATTGATTTCATATCTCATATGAAATCTTATCAATATATTTTAATGAAGCTCTTTTTAAAAAATAAGAAGTAGTTTGTAGAGCATAGCCCCTTAAAAAAGGTGAAAGGTTTGTATGACTCATCATGAACTACACCATATCCAATATAGTGTAATTTCTCTTTTTAAAAACTCCATTATATTGTGGTGTTCCAGGAGGTGTCTGTTATGAGAGAATCTCATTCTCTTTTAGATAATCTTAAAAATATTTGTTAAATTATTCACCACTTCGATCCATTCAAAGTATCTTAATACCCTTTTTAATTTGTATTTCAATTTCATTTATGAATTCTTTCAATATTTCACATGATTCGGACTTTCATTAAATACATATAACCATATCCAATATGGTCATCAATGATGAAACATTTATATCCATCTATGACATGAATCATTATTGATTCACATATATTTGTATATATTAGACCCAAAAATTCATTAGATGTTTTACTATTTCAATAAACGGTGTTTTTGTTATCTTACTCAATAACCAAGCTTTACAAGTTTCATATGATTCATAATCAAAAGGATTAAATATCATTTTTTTATATAACATAATGATTCTTGTTTCATTGATATGATCTAGTCTGCAATGTAATAAATAGTATGGATATTTTTTTATCTAATTTGTTCATCTTGCTACTTATATTAAACATAGACATTTCAAGATTAGGTATATGCAAACCATTTGTATATTAACCAGATCCATAATAAACATCATTATTATAGAAGGAGCAACATTTGCTCTTAATAATAAATTTAAATCCATTCATAAATAGATATGATGTTTCTTGAAAGTGCTAGAACAACATAACATTTATCAAGTTCTAGTATCAGCCCACTTGACAAAATTAATACAACATTTTCTTCATTACCAACTTGTATGTTCACTTTACTTTTATTTAATCACAAACTTATATGAAGTAGAAGCTTCAATAAGCGTTTTATCATTCACGATTTCAAGAATATTGGTTTTCTTTGCCATAATAATGACAAGTTCCCTTGTCATTCTAGATGCTCCAAGTAGGCTTTTGTGTTTAGATTGCAAGACCAAATCAACGCTTAACTTATGGTCCATGATAAAGCCTAATTGATCTGATTATAGCCAATCATCCTCAACACATAGGTGTTTAATAAGGAGCCCTATATCATCTTACAATGGAACAATTCTTTAGAGGTTTTATATCTCATAGTTCTACTAGCTGCATCAAACAACTCTTTGAGATGCATAATTATTATATGAGCATCCATATTTCCATGTTATGTTTGGAATTCCAGTTACATGGTGGCTAACATCACACATATAGCCTTCTCATTGTCATTAATATGAAGTTGATAATCAATCATAACTTTGTTATTAATGTCCTCATCAAGAATAAGAGGAATCGATTTTTCAAGAACATATAACATTCTTTCTTATTTAAGAATAATTTTTACATTTTGGTACCGGTCCAAGAAATTTTGTTCGGTTACTTTATTAACATCAAATATGTTATGTAGGGGTATATTTATTTTTACTCATGATAATATATCAACCTATTCATGTAAAGATAATGAGTATTAGTTTCATGCATAAATACTTAAAAGTAAATTTAGATAAGATCTTTAATCATAATTTAGTCTCCTATTATTTTTTCTGCAAATTAATATCCCTCAATATTAATTCAAGAAATCTCACTTAGATCTTCTAATGGGCTAGAATCCTATTTAATTTATATGACCTTAAGTAACTCAACAAATCAAAATAAATTAAATTAGGTTAGTTAAATGACAACTCTTTGTCTAAATATATAATATATATTTCACTTAACTATTGCATATAATCTTATATGATCATAAGTAACTCATCTAAATCGTATAAGTTCGTTAAGTAGAACTCGATTTTATAGTATTAAACATATTTGATTGATAATCTTGAGTTGCTCAACAAGTTATTCATGAATAAAATTCTAGTTTTATGCATATAAAATTTGAAGACAACAAATCATATTTTCAACATGTACTTAATATATAAACAAGTGATTTAATATTTTAATTAAATTTCATTGCATGGCATTAGTGATATATCATACATAACAAATATATATAAACATACACCCTTAGCATGTCATTCTAATTGGCTTCATGTGCAACTTTAAAATATATTTTTAACATTTAGAAATTAAATCAAATCCAATTTGGTAATTTTCCGAACATAATAAATTTGTTTAATACAAATTTTCTTTGAAAAATAACTTTCAAAATTTAATAAGAAAATTAATCATATTAAAATTCTTATTGTTATACTAAAATATTTTAGGATTAATTAAATAAAAGTTTCGAACTTAGAAACTCTCTTTATTTAAAAAAAAATCATTTTTCTAAACATTTTAATTAAATCCTATTAAGATATTAAAAAAATAAAAAACAGAATTAAAAATTTTAATTCAGTCCTAATCCTATTATGTAAATTTATATCATAATTACTTTAATTTACGTTTCAATTTTAAAATATAAAATCATTTTTTTTATATAAGAGAGGCATAATTATAATTATATCCCAAAATACCTATTGTAATAAAATATAAGTGAGCGGATTAGAATTGTAATTTTACCATAAAACAAAAATTGCAAAAAGTTATAAGACATAAGGGAAGAATTGTAATTCCCCCCCAAAAACCATACATACATATATACATACATACATACATACATACATACATATATATATATATATATATATATATATATATAGCTACAAGGGCAAAATTGTAATTCTACTCCACATCTCTTTCCTTTTACTATACTTATAAGTGGGCTCTCATTGCCCACTATTGGCTACACCATCGACAGTGGCACAAAGGCTGCCACTGCATCGCTTGCAGCACGAGGTAATAGCCTCACACTACATCTACCACCAACAGATTTGATGCAATAGCGCCCTAGGTGCTACACCTGGTGAGGCAATGATGTTGCCGCCTTTTTTTATTTCTTGGTAATTCCAGCCAAAATTAACATATTCCAGCTACATTCAAATAATTTTGCCAAATCATAAGAGAAAAACAAAATTTAGGAAAATTTAATTTTGCACAAAAAATTAATTTAAAATTAATGCTAATAACAATTCAAACATATAATTAACAATTGTAATTGTCTAATGATAACTTCAATACCGTTGTTGGGTTTTCTGAAATACATATATGCAGCAAAAACGATTAATTTATAAATCTTCATAAGTCTCAAGATCTTCTTAGATAGATCTAGAGTTGCTTAGGGTTTATAAGTAGATTACTTGAAGATCAAATGTTCTTTTTAGCTTTAAATAATTGCTTCAAGGTTGGGTTGTTGCAAATCATAAGTCGTCCAAATGTCTAACCTCTTATGGTAATTTACACAAATCACAGGTAAGAAATCTCCTAAATAATTTTAGAATAAATAGATTTATATGCCTTTGAGTGTTATCTTTTTTTTGTATGTGCTTTTCAAGTGTTTTGTATTTCACTGCGTACAACCTAGAAAATAAGAAGCATATCATTCTATTTATAGGAAAACCTAAAAACCCTATAAATGACAAAATATCAATTCTCCCCCTGAATAATATCACATTTATTATTTCAGGATAATTTTAAAAGTTTACTCAATCAAGTCTTTACTCGATTTTTCAAAGTCTATAATTGTAATTCCTTATATTAATTACATTTTATTCCATAATTTCTAAAACTTATTCACAATCAAGTCACATTTGAGTAATTATCGTATTTTAATTTCTGACCAATGATTCTTATACGTGTGACCCTTTAGGTTTCCTAGTAAGTTGTCTCAAATATAAATCTAAAATTTTAAAAGCAGAAAAAAGGTTAGGCGACTGGGCCTTGGTGAGCTATTGCGTATGGCTCTTAAAATGAAAAGGTCAAGCACATGGATTTCAAGGCTAACTATAAATAAAACAAATAATCTTGAAGCCGTGCTTTCTACCAGGATAGGTGGAAAACAAATTAGGGCTAATTCTTTTTAGACCTAACCAATATTTTTTTCAACCTATTTTCTCATGAATACACCTAATAAACACTCTTTGTAGGGCTAATTCTTTTTTTAAACTTAACAAATACTTTTTTTGACAAGATAAAGGGAAAAAACACGTAAATAAAACTCTTCATCATCAAATGAAACATGTAGATACCAATAATAGATAGTTTTATCACTGCAATTTGGCCAACCATTAACTTTCTCTCTCTTTCACTATTTTTTAGAGATTTTGTCTCTCATCTCTCAAACCTAAGAACTAAAAAATAAAAAAATAAAATTTTAGACCACAACAAAATTTAAAAAAACTAAAGGTATAAAAAAAAACACAATCCTAAAGGGAAAAAAAAAAACTTGATTCAAACATTAAAAAGAATCCCTCTATTTTAGACATAATGTCAAATTCGATCTCTTCATTTATAATATTTTTCAAGCAATAAAATCAAAATTTATTTTGCCATATTGAAAATAAAAAAAAATCAAAACATCTTATCGATTCCTTAAAAACCCCATAGCAAGTTAATACAAACTATTACAAAGATCCAAATTCAAAGTAACATAGCATGAAATGATAAAATTGAAAAATATAGTGAATGAAAGAGAAAAATCCCAAAAAGAATTTTTTTTAAGAAAAGAAAAGACATCAAATAATGTCTAGTGAGAGAGTCCATGATGATCTTTCCATGTCTATTAACTTTTTTGTTAATTTCCATGATCCTATTTTTGATAGCTATTATGGTTAAAAACTTAATCCTAATTAGTCATATAAATTGGAGTCTATGAAAAACATTTATATAGCCCAAGAAGGTTGATCAAGCCTAAATCCAAAAATAACTTTAGAACTTGATTGTATTTTTTAAAGTTCTAAAATATATTAAAATAGGTTTTAAATTTAAAATAGGTTTTCAAAGGTTTGCTCAAGTGGCTAATTTTAAGTTGTCTGGTCTAAATCAAAATAATAATAATAAAAAGGTTTGATTTGCCTCTCTAATTTATGATGACAAGTCAAACACTAGATAAGATATGCATCACTGGAGAAAGGAAACACATACTCTAATAGATTTGTTTTTACACCGTTATATGGGCCTAGAGTGTTTGGTCCATGCATGGGTAGGCTTGGCTCCTTACAGCCAACCACATAGAAGCTTGACATGCTCAAATATTTTATTTATTTATTTAAAAAAATAATAAGTTCTTTCTATTTTTTAAAAAATAAACAAAACCAAAATTTTATTTATTTGTTTCAAATAAATAATCTTATGAAAATTATTTATGATAAGAAAAACTTTATATTTTGTAATTGAGACATAATTTTTCAACAAATGCATGTAAATCATCATTATTGTCGAGAACAAAAACTTCAATAAATACTAGGCATGCACTTAAATAAGTAAAGGAAAAATCAAAGCAAGCTTTGAAGAGTAACCAAATGCTCTTGAACTCAATTATTGAGAACTGTCATATAAGCTTCATTGATGGCCTGTAAGGCTATAACTTGTGCAAGCTAGAAATTACTAGAAAACATGGAAGCACTCAACCAACTTGGATCAAGAAAAAACAACGAGAAGATCTCAATAGTTTGGTAATATCATTCACTATTTGAATATCAGTGACAATAAACTAAACTTATAGCTCCTTTCTTCACAAATATATCACTAAAAAAATGAAAATCTATTTCAATATATTTCATATGTAATTGAAAAACAAGATTAGTCGTTAGATAAGTTGCTTTAAAATTGTCACACCATAAAATAGAAGGAAAAGAGAATAGATAACTATGTTTAGACAATAAGGAATATAGTCATCATAACTTAACAACAACATTAACAATATCTTTATATTCAACCTTTGTAGATGATCGAGTAACCATTTTCTACTCACTAAACCTCTAAGAGAATGGTTACAGCCAAGATATATAATATAAAAACTCATAGATTTTCAATCATAGATATTACTAGCCTAATCAGAGTCACTAAAGCCATTTTGTAAGATCTTAAAAGAGGTAGTAAAACATTAACCAAAATAAGATGTACCATGAGCATAAAGGAAGACTCGTTTAATTGTAATCTAATGGTCCTGAAATATCAAACCTTATTAATAAAAAAAGAAATATATAGCCTTGTAAAAGTACGACATTGAAGAGATCCAACCACCACCTGATGATATACAATAGGGTTAGAATAAGTAGAATTATTGTTAAAAGTGGTGGAAAGACAAAAACCAACAATCATCAATATGAAAATTGGTTAGTATTGGACATGTCAGGCTTGTGCATAGTGCTAGAAGAATAGCAAGATTGGGATAATAAAAGCCCATGAGAAATATATTATACCTTAATATAAAAAAAGTAACTCAGACAATCCAAGTCTCGAATAAAGAGTTCTTCACTAAGATAAGCAATCAACTGAGTTACCGAAGAAATATCATTACTTGTGACATAAATATCATTAACATAAACTAGAATATAAATATAAATAGTCATTGATCTATATATAAGAAGTAAAGTGTTAGTTTGACATCTACAAAAGATGAAACCCAATAAAAATTAGCAGAGTTGGTCGAACTATGCACTTAATGCATGTTTAAGACCACAAAAAGACCTATGAAGTATGCATACATAAAAAGAAAGGTAAGGATCAACAAAACCTAAAAGTTGCTACATGTTAACATAAGTGTCAAGAAAACCATTAAAAAGGTATTATGAACATCTAATCGATGAATAAACCAGCTTTGTGAAACAACAATAAAAAAAAATATTCAAGGTACTAGCTTGACAACTAGACTAAAGGTCACTTCTAAGTCAATATCCTCATGTTGATGATACTTTTTAGCTACAAATCGAGCCTTATAGTATTCAATAATTTAGTCTTGGGAATTTGACTATAAAAGACCTTGTTTGCCAGTTTTTAAGAAAACTGGATGGAAAGCCTATCCCCGACCCATAGAGGGCGTTTAAGTCGTTCTTGGACGTAAAACCAAGGGAAGATGTGAGCCACAGTCACAACTACCTGTACATACACATGCTTTTTCAAAATAAATAAATAAATAAAGAGAGAGAAAAAGACTGTGAGACTCCAGCTGGCCTATATATAGGTGATATGATTGCATCGTCAATTTCTCATCTATAAAATCTTCTTTTCCTTCCCCTCATTTCTACTCAACCCTTACGTTAGACAGATATAGAAGTGTGTAGAAATGACAGGTTCCTCAAGTTATCACATACAAAATATTTGTGTTTTTGGTGGATCCAGTCCTGGAAAGGAAATAACATTTTTAGAATCAGCAAATCATCTTGGTCAGGTACTAGCTGAGAGAAATATTCATTTAGTGTATGGAGGAGGTAGCCTTGGGTTAATGGGGGGTGTGTCAATAGCTGCATTTTTAGGAGGAAGTCAAGTTTTGGGGGTCGTCCCTAAAGCTTTAGCAAAAGGGGACATCAATGGAAAAACAATTGGAGAGGAACTATAGATCTTGATAATATTTGATAGAATGAATGCAATGTTTAACCATGTTGACGCCTTCATTGCCTTACCAGGTGGTCTGGGCACATTGAAAGAGATCTTTCATATTTCCTCTTGGGCCCAACTTCACATTCACCATAAACCTATAACTTTGTTAAATGTTAATGGTTTTTATGATAATTTGTTGTCTTTTCTTGATCAAGCTGTAGAACAGGAATTTCTAACATCTTTGGCACAACAAATCATAATCTCTGCTGCTACTGTTGAACAATTGATTGACCAACTACAATCTTTCATCCCTGTAATTGATCCTTCCATGAGTCGCATAAATTGGTCAACTAAGAAAAGCCGTAAAAAGTTTAGATTGGATTTGAGCTTTCGTTTGTGAAACCTTATGTCTTTTGGTTTTATTAATAGCATAGTATTTTTTTTTGTTATTTCTTATATTTGTTTAAGTGTGTTTCAGGTTTGTCAATGTTCGTTGTTTCAGGTGATGTCTTCTATACTCTATCTTTTTACCTTATGACATTGAGGACAATGTCTCGTTTTGGTTGGGGAGAGGGTAGTAGTAGTTGACATTAAAAAAAAAACTAATCAGCTAACTGCTTTTGTTTTTAAAACCATTTGACAAAACTGTTATTACTAGGATGACAGAGTAAGGAGGAATTTTAGTGATTCTTGAGACGCATCTTAGTAAACATTTTCCAATGGTTATTTGTAATATTCATAATAAGGCCTATTAGAATACTTCTTGAAATATTCAGGTTTACAAACTCTCGCATTGTTATCACTTGATTCTGCTCATATACTCATTTAACACGTATTCTTAAACCTTCATTTTCACACACACACTTTAACATATGATTGTGGGTTGCACATTGGATTATTACATTATTTATGTTCTTTTGTTAAAGGTAACAACTAAGGGATAGGGATAGTCTATAATTTGCACGCAAAAAACACAACAAAAAAAAAACAAAAAGAAAATGATGATAATAAAAACGTAGATAAGTTTGATTTCGTAGCCTCCGTAACCTAAGCAATTAAGCCGAAGGGGTGTTTTAACACCTAATACCCTAAAGTCAACTGACTTAGGAGCTATTGGCCCAAAGCTTGTTATATGGGTTAAGGAGAAAAGCTTAAGGGAATCAAACATTACACTATCTTCGTATCAGTATCTGCAACCCGAGTTACTAAACTCGTAGGGGTGTCTCAACACCTAATGCCCTAAGACCAACTGGTCTGGGAGTCATTAACCGAAAACTCGTTACATGGGTTAAAGATGCATTGTGTTTTAAGTATATGTATATATATTGAAAAAAAAAGATAATAATCCTAACCCAAGGAAGTTAACCTTAAACATTAGAACAAAATATTATTTTCTTCTAATAAAAGCCCCATCATCTATGTTTTCATACATTGAGCACATAAAAAGGAATGTTTATTAATATCTTGTTTAAGAGGTATTGAACAGATATATAAACTTAATGAGAGTTTGTTTATCTGGATAGATTAATGGAAGTTGAATGATGAATGCCTTACTTTGTGGAATTTACAAATTGTTTTTCTATTTTAATGCTTTAATTACTAGGGACTAGTAATAAGCTAGTTGAGGGTGTGATTAGTACTTAAAAGTGCATTTTTATCAAGGTTTTATATCATCATTTTGCACTTGAAGTATCAATAACTCCTTAACTAAAGCATGTTTTATAATAACATATCTAATAATATAAGATACCTTTAATTTATGGTAAATGTTCATCTTAAATGCAGGCCTATCACATAAATGAAAGAATTGATTGATGAGTTGAAGTACTGAAATTAAAAGGACAAATAGATGTCCAAACTTAGAAAAGAGATGTTGGTGCAGTCCAAACTGAAACATTGTTTAGTAATCGGGTCATATCTGGAGCTATAGATCTCAGATTTAGGTCTACTTTATATAGATGGAAAGTTAAGACATAGGCCTACAACTTTCATGTGGAGTCCAAGATTTAAAAAGGCCGTTTTCAAGTCCAAATTGTAGCAACAACAAAGAAGTCTGAATCTGTCCTGCAGCCTAGACACTGTCTAGTGTTTAGCCCATATCTCGAGTTTTAGAAGTCCAAATGATCTTAAATTTTTACCCTTGAAAGCTGAGATAATTTCCTATAACTTTCATTATTTACGTCTATTCAAATTATAAAGTTATCAATGATGTTTTTGGCAGACAAGAAGATATGAATTTTGGCATCTTGGTGTTCAGATCAAGATCATGCTCTTGCTCTATCTTTTGTAATACTTAAGTTTTATTTATATTAATCTCTTGTTTATGCCTTTCATTTTATTTATATCTTTTGTAATACTTAAGTAGTATTATTATTATTGTTATTGTTATTGTTATTGTTATTGTTATTGTTATTGTTATTATTGTTACTATTGTTGTTGTATTATTGTTGTTTATAATTTATACAATTAACCTCCCTGTGGTTTGACCCCGGTCTTGCTGGGTTATTTATTACTTCGACACTCCTGCACTTGGGAGAAGACATTAATCTTTTGGTCGTGTCAAAACCCCATTGATACCATTAGCTATCCAAAACCAAATAGCTAATCAATGTCATTTGAATCTTCTATTCGTACCGATCCCTTTTCTTTTTTTTATTAACATCATATGCATTGTAACCACAGTTGTCAAGTATCATTCACACACATTCTTAGTTATGACACTATAGTCACTAAACATCATTTATATAACCTTGGTCATCTTCATCACAGTATAAAGTATCAATTTATGCCCTTAGCCACCCTCATCATGGTGCAAAGTATCATTGTAATGTATCATTAGCCACTAACACTATGGTGATCAATTATCTACCATTTCTCCTTCAATCTCCAAGTCATTAGGTATACCCAATCCATACTGAGGTATGTAAGATAATTACATCTATTCTAAAGTTATCATGGCTAATTCCATACCTATCAATATAAGGTAATTGTATCCATCCTAATAATAACATAATTAATTTGATACACAACAATGCACGCAAGGTACTTATATTCGTTTAAACATTATCCTACGAATAAGATGAAATTTTGCATGAAGTCTATTAATATGTTTTCCTACATTGGTTAAAGATCTCATCTCAATCGGAGTTCGGTAAATACTAGCGATTTAAGCAAAAACAAACCAGATAGTTTACGTGAAAAATAAAATAAAATACATAAAGGCATAAATAAAGGATAAAATTATAATTATGAAAAATATGCCTTTAAAATAGCAAAAAGGCCACCAGCCCAGACAAAAAAAAAAAGAAAAAAGTGAGACAATAGAGAAAATTCAGCTAGAGAGATAAGTGAAGAATTTGAAGGAGTCAATAATGCTCCGATGGCCATATCTCTAGCATCCAGTGTTTGATCATGCTTGGTTTTGGATATATTGTTCTTCTCACACTCCACTACTAACTTACTGGAGGGATTTGACAACACACAATCCGTTTGACAGAAATCATTATCAGAAACTTCCTGGAAAAAACAAAAGGAAATACACCTGCAGGGTAGTTTTGGTCACCGGCTGATTTCTCTCTCTTCCACCGTTGGATCATATTTATATTTGGATATGTGGTGGGACTAGATTTTGCCTTCATTTTGGATCAATTTTCAGGTTAGCTCGGTTTTATTCAGTTATAGAGAGATCCAACTCTTAGATCATTCTGATTTTGAGATATATGGTGCACAATGTTAAGCTCTATATTTTTACGGTTGGGTTTGATGATACAATATAAGATGAATGACTTATTGCTTTTTGAATCTATTGCTAGTTCTTGCAAAATTTAGAAAACATGTTTTGATGAAATTAGAATTGTGTGGGTGTTAGGGTTTATGGAAGATGTAATAGTAAAATATGTTCTTGTTATTAATGTTGTTATAGATTAATTATGTCTTCTTTATACAAGGGGAAGAATGATTATGGTGTAAGAATAGGAAGAAACATTGTTATATGAACATATTGATTGAATAAAATGTTAACTTGTTGGTTACATGGATATGAATTGGGTGGAACCATGAAGAAATTGAAATGAAAGAAATTTGAAAAATAAAACATATTTAAGGTTGGCCATAAATATATTTTTAACAAACAATATGAACGACACCTTGTTGGATCTCTCTATATCTGAATAAAACCGAGCTAACCTGAAAATTGACGAGCTACTATTCAACATGAACGACACCTTGTCGGAGAGTGTGTTTCCTATCTCCACCGTCGAGAGTGAAGGCAATATCTAGGCGCACCACACATCCAAATATAAACATGATCCAATGATGGAAGAGAGAGAAATCGGTTGACGACCAAAACTGCTCTGCAGGTGTATTTCCTTCTGTTTTCCAGAAAGTTTCCTATGATGATTTCTGTCAAATGGATCGGGTGATTTCAAATCCCTCCAGTCAATTAGTAGTGGAGTGTGAGAAGAAACATATATCCAAAACTCAGCATGATCTAACGGTGGATGTCATAGATATGGCCATCGAAGCATTATTGGCTCCTCTAAATTCTGCACCTCTTTCTAGCCAAATTTCCTCTATTGTCTCAGTTCTCTTTTTTTTTTGTCTTATATGGTAGCCTCTTTGTTGTTTTAAAGGAATATTTTCCATTAATTATAATTTTATCCCTTAGTTATGCCTTTATGTATTTTATTTTATTTTCACATAAACTATCTGGTTTGTTTCTGCTTAAATCGCTAGTCTTTACGTAACTGTGATTGGGATGAGATATTTAACCAAGGTAGGAAAACATATTAATAGACTTCATGAAAAATTTCATCCCAATCCAGTGATTAGATTGAGAGCTCTGCTTTCTAATGTAAAATTTATCGGTTCATGACTTTTCGTCAACAATCCAGATTTTCTTATTTAATCTTCACTTAAAATCTTATCAATTATCCTTCTAAACCTTTAAGGTCATTTTATTATTTTGAAATATATTCATTTTAAAATTTCCACCTTTATTTGTTTACTAGGCTTATTACCGTTTCAAAGTAAAGTCACTGATTTTTAATCGGTGCTTGCACCTTCAGTCCTACCCTTTTCATTGCACTATCTTTTATTACAATTTATTCTTTATTACCTCACTTATTCCTTAGAAACATTTTATCATTTTCCTCATTATTTTATACATCAAAACGCGTTACCAATTTCTCTGTCCTTATAATTATAAACCAAAATTCATTTTATGTAGGTCATCCCCTCCATTATATCATTATTTATCTATTATTTCTTATGTTGGTTTTCATCACTTATTGAGATCATACCACTTTCAATCTTATATTTACATGAGAGTTTACACATCCGCATGTTTAAATTATAAATTTCCAGGGTTTCATAAAAATAATCAATAAAAATAACAAAGTACTATTATCCATTCACCAAATAAGTTGGCGAGGGACCCCAAACATCATTAAAAACTAAATATAAGATAGGCGAACTAACATGCTTCAATGAACCGAAATAAGATCGATTGGACATGCCTAAAAAGCGAGTCATACAATTAAAATGATAATTAGTTGAGAAAGAAATCAAAAGGGTCTTATTAGAGGAAATTCAATGCAAGATACAAAAATATGGATAATCAAATCATCGATGTTAGACTTTAAAGATAGTTTTTGTGACAAAGAACTCTTGAGGACTATAGACAGAGGATTAGTATCGAATGCAGTATAAACCATTTTTTAATTATTCCAAACAAAAATATGACTCTAGAAACTTGATCTTTGACAAGTTACCATGAAATTCAATGAAAACATCATTATTTAATGCAAATTTTTAAACAAAAAGAAAAGATTTTCTTATATCACAAACATGTAAAATATAATATTGTTTTAGGAAATATGGAGGTGTATAATTTAAAGTATATTCAAGGTGTAAAACATTAAGTGTCTTTTAATTAACTACTTCAAGTTGTTTGAAGCTAGTATAGGGATCCATATGAGCGGGTCTAGTGTTGTCTAGTATGATATGATGAGATGTCCTGATATCAGGATGCCATGATTGGCCATGATTCAAAATAAGAGTAACCATCTGAAGTAGTGTTGCCCAAAGGTAGAGGACCCAAAATTGAAGAAGCCGAAGAATTTCCCTTAAGAAGAGATCCAACACCTGAAAAGAAAAAGGAATATAATAGCGTAGTATGATTATAGTTATTACAGATTTGACACTAGTTACATGAGTCATGTCTTAGTTGATTCCAACTTGATTCATTCATGTAACTAAAATTGCTTTTTTTTTTTTAGTGGCCTCGCTAATTTCTACCATGCTTTATGTTAAAAAACCATTCCAGTTAAAGAAAGAATGAAAGATAGAGTTGTTACCTTTGTTAGGAGAAGTGAACTGTTTAGCAATGTTGTCTAAAAAAACACTCACGTCATCAATAGCTTTGGATCCAATAGAGAGAATATGAAAGTCATCATTACATAAGAATTCATGGATTAGAAGTAAAATATGCAGTTATAAGAAGGTAACACACCTCAATCAAGCCATTAGAGCTTTTGTTACTCGTTTTAACCCCTTTTCCAACATATTTTCAAAAATCAAAAGATATAAAAAATTCAAAAACTTAGGAGAATTAATTAATAGCCAAAGAAGAAGAAAAATCATGAGAGGTGGGCAAAAAATCCTGAAAAATAAAAGAGAGAAACTAGCCAAACACATAATTTTCCTTGAAAGAAATAAGTTGAGGTCAAAGGATCGAACTTGGTTTGATGTGTTGCAAGAGACAGCTTGGAGACCTTATCTTTATTATTTGGTCAAGCCAG
>Ga0325405_1004237_pt1 | contig 14697 bp, 11 predicted proteins | sample PopdelMetagenome_21_FD_205663 | JGI IMG/M metagenome (GOLD analysis project Ga0325405, IMG submission 205663) | Populus deltoides microbial communities from Bellville, Georgia, United States - Xylem-Control-R2 | ecosystem: Host-associated > Plants > Phyllosphere > Stem > Wood/Secondary xylem... | reverse complement strand
GGATTAAGGCATGCCTCTTTGTTTTTCTCAATTTACCAAATCAAACTTTCATTATGAAACTTGTATTTTGGGGAAAAGTCATCATATTTCTTACCAATTGAGGTTGAATAAAAGTTTTATGCCTTTCCTGATTAGCCATTCTAATGGTTAGGGACTATCATGAGTTCCCACTATTAGTGGTTACAAGTGGTTTATGACATTTATTGATGATTGCACTTGGATGACCTGGGTTTTTCCTTTAAGACAGAAAAGTGAAGTCACCATCAAATTCAAACTATTTTATTAATATATTGTTACCCAGTTTGACAAGAAAAACATGACACTCCAGTCTAACAATGAAAGAGAGTATGTCAACCATGACATGCATAATTTTTTAAGTCAACATAGTATTGTTCATCACACCACATGTATATATACACCACAACAGAATGGTGTCGCAGAGCGTAAAAATCGACATCTTCTGGAAGTTGTTCATGCCTCTTTATTTGAGGACTGTTTACCTCATCATTTTTTTGGGAGGCTTTTTATTCTACTGCTTACCTCATTAATAGAACACTACACAATACTCTTCAGTATAAAACTCCATTTCAAACATTGACCGCTCTTCTCACCATGCCATCTACACCAAATCTTGAACCATGTATCTTTGGATGTGTTGCTTATGTTTAGGTGTATTCATACCAGCATGGCAAGCTTGATCCATGTGCTCTGCATTGAATCTTTATAGGTTATGCTGACACTTAGAAGGGCTATAAATGTTTCCATCCTCCCACTTAAACTATGCACATTACCGTAGATGTGACTTTCCATGAAAGCGAGTTCTATTACTCAGGGGGAGTCTTTGAGCATCCTCTGCAAGAGGAGAGCTCTATTTTTACAGAAGATACTTAGATCATCTAAATTTAATAAAAGGTTTTAGAGCAGTCAGTGTCCGAACAACTAGTTATAATAATGCAACAAGATTAAAAGTCGCTAAGAACTCTAGATACTGGTACTGGTTTAGATAATTTCCCCTCTACAACTCTTACTACAGTACCATCATTACTCATCCAATTAGGTCCTGAAGATTTACCACAGGTAATTTAATCATTCAAACTCTAACTCAATCACTTTACCTGAGTTAAGTAATATAGGAAACACAAGTTATTAACTACCTCCTCATACGACTACAGGGATTCCTAGACAACAATATGACCATGACCTTAAAATAAACGTTAAATACCCTATTGCTAATCATATGTCCCTACATAGGTTATCTTTATCATGTGCATCATTTGTATGTCAATTATCCACTGTATCTATTCCAAATAATGTGTAGGAAGCTTTGAAAAATCCCAAGTGGACCTAAGCAATGAATGATGAAATGAAGTCCCTCCAGAAGAATTCTACTTGGGAGATGACTATCCTTCCAAAAAGGAAGAGAACAGTGGGTTGTAGATGGATATATACAGTAAAGTTGAAGACAGATGGCTCCATTGAGCGATACAAAGCAAGATAGGTGGCGAAAAGATTCTCATGGGATTGATTATGGAGAGACCGTTGCTCCTGTAGCCAAGATCAACACAATTCGAGTACTTCTCTCTCTAGCAACAAACTTAGATTGGCCATTACACTAGTTTAATATTAAAAATGTCTTCTTGCATAACGACCTAAAAGAGGAAGTCTATATAGATTCCCCTTCGGGATGCAAGATGGGACTTGATAAGGGCAACATAATGTGTAAACTAAAAAAGTCTCTTTATGGATTGAAGCAATCACCTAGAGTATGGTTTGAAAAGTTTAGCAAGTCAATGAAGGGGTTTAGATACCTTTTTTTTAACATAAGAAAGGTAAAGTCACAGCCCTTATTGTATATGTTGATGACATGGTAGTTACAGGGAATGACCTAGAGGAAAAGGAAGCACTGCAAAACCACTTAGCAAATGAGTTTGAAATGAACGATCTTGGTACTCTAAAGTATTTCTTAGGCATTGAAGTGGCTCGTTCTGAACAAGAAATATTTCTATCAGAGCAGAATTATATCCTTGACATTGTAACTGACACTAAAATGTTAGCTAGCAAACTAATAGATACATTAATAGAGTTGAATCATCAACTTGGTGAATATCCTGATTAGGTACCTACCAACAAAGAAAGATATCAACACCTAAGGGTAAATTGATTTATCTAGGACACATTAGACCTAATATAACATATGCTGTAAGTGTGGTGAGTTAGTTCATGCATACACCAAGTGAAGCCTATATGGATGCGGTAAACCAAATTCTAAGATACTTGAAGTCAGCTCCTGGAAGAGGATTGATGTTCTCACGACATGGTCATCTATATTAAGGGTCACACTGATGCAAACTAGGCAAGCTCTGTTACTGACAGGCGATCTACATCTCGATATTTTACCTTTGTGGAAGGCAATCTAGTATCTTGGCAAAGTAAAAAATAGAATGTAGTGTCAAGATCAAATGTTAAAGCAAAACATCGAGGTATGGCACACGGAGTATGTGAGCTACTCTGGATAAGGAATTTGTTAGGGGAACTGAGGTTCATACCCAATCATGCTATGCAATTGAATTCTAACAACGAAGCTGAAATAGACATTGCACATAATCCAGTACAACATGATAGAACCAAACATGTTGAAGTTACATACATTTCATCAAGGAGAAACTTGAGGCAAAGATGATTGAGATATCTTTTTTTTTTAATCCGAAGATTAACTTGCATATATCCTCACCAAAGCAATCATGGACATAGTATTTCACAACTCACTTGGTAAGTTGGGCATGAGCGAGATATGTGCTCCAACTTGAAAGGGAATGTCAATGAGCTATATATTCCTAATTAATCTAAGTCACAAGTTGTATATTCCTAATTAGTTTAAATCAATTATTTAATTATGCAAGATTATAGATCTATAATAACATTTCTAAAATAGTTTTCTTGGCTCTGTATATATAACTTTTTGATGTTATACATAAACGATGAATAAAAGAGCAATATAACTATAGGTTTAATTATGGTGGCCATGTGGATATTATGCAAGGAGTCTACCATATGAAACATTTACTTGTGCAGGGAATCAACCTAGACACAACTCTAGATGTATTTTTCTAATTGCTTGCCAAATAAAAAAAGGAAGAGGTTGAGAAGCTAACCTGCAGACCATTGGTTCACCATTTTAGTAACCCCCTCCTCGGCTGGTTTCAAAAGTTTGGCTTTCATGCTGTTGGAATCTCTCCTTTCATGATGCTTTTGGTTATAATTTGGATTAGCGTCGAGATCTGGTATGGATTGTTGATTTAATCTCATGAATATCTTTATTAAGAGTAGATCCACAAGTTCAGAAGCCCAAAATGCTTCTCCTATAGCACCATCACCATCCTCTCCACAACTTTGCGCTTATCCACTTTCATTTTTTGATCTGGTTTACAAAAAGTAGGAGAAAGATTGAACAATGTGGTTTGAGGTGAAAAGTTCAAAAAAGAGAAGGAAGGGATGTTGTAGACGAAAAGATGAATCCATAATGAAAAGCAAAATGAGAAATTAAAAAATCAAAACTGAAATCACTGTTTGAATCCATAGTAATAGTAAAAACTCTCAGTCTACAGTATAATCCTGAGCTTGTTAAAATTAATGTTAATAGTTTTTTCTTCAGTTAAATGTGTTCCGTATAAGAAATATCCTGGTTTTATTTAGGACGCTGTATTATCTTATGTGCAAAATCGGACACCGTAATGGTAATTGCTCACTTCTCATTTCGTGCTTTCTAAATCGTCCAACAGGTAATGAATAAACAGCCAGATGCAATCGGTAGCAGCATGCCACGAACGGATCATTTCATTTGATCCGTAAGCCACTGCCTAAAATCTCTATTGAAGCAGTTCAGTATACGATTAGCCCAGTACTTAACAGCCATGCAAGACATGCAAAGCGGCTTCCTGAAACGAACCACATCTGTCACCAACTAGAAGCCACCTCCCTCAAGTAACAAGCCCTATATCTTCTCATAATGAAAATATTTGCGCATGATATCAGGGGTATAGTACTTAGAAGCTATTTGATTGTTCATAAATGTCTCTATGGTATTACAATACAATGAAAAAATGGTTTAAAAAAACCCAGTAAATACTTCAATTACTCAAATTTTACTTCAAGGACATGCATGCAAAGCCTGCACATCAACATCCTTTGTAATGCCTGGCCTCGACTCCTGTTTCTTTGCTGTCTTGCTGCTCGATCAGCAAGAGAGATCCATCTCTGATTCTAAACACACACTATGAAGTTATCTAAAAAGGTTTCTGAACCCATTAAAAATCTTCAGACCTCTCAATTCACCGCTCCTTATATCCCTCAATCTTCTCCTCAGTACCTGATGAATAAAACATTAAGAATAATATAAAAGCAACTGGCATGATAGGCCATCTGTGAAATTATAAAGAGGGCGTGTTCGTGTCATCTGTAAGCATACAGGAATATGTAACATTTCAGAATGCTCACTGATTAGCACATTGAAAAGGGTTTTGACAAGATATCTAATTCATGGTTTGCACTTTGCAATGGCTTGTTGATTGTATGCTTATAGATTATGGGGCAACTACAGATGCACAATCTCATTCTAATCCTGATCAGTCATTGATTATCAAGCATGAGATGCCATGTTGCATAACAAGAAGATCAGATAAATTTCAATTGGTTAATCATAATTTGCATCAGCCAAAAAAAAAGTAAATGATACTAGTAACGCAGTGTTGGGTCAAATAAGTAATCAGGTAGATCTAATATGAACACTTAACAGAGAAGCCATGACCTAACTAAACGTATATGGCAAAACAAGTTAGTGACTGGATTCAGAACCTGCCAAGGGAGACTTGAAATAAAGGCTTTAACTAACCAACAATTGATGATAATAAACATGGAATGCATAACACTCAAATAAGAATTATCATGCTGCAAAAGAAAAAGGGATTTTTTTTTTTACATATTGAGCACGAAATAGTATTCTGCGTTCACTGCTGCACAAGTCCACTGCTAGCTGTTTCAGGAACAATCTTCTGTTAAGTTGCTTTGGAGATGTCACATCCAAATCCATTGATCCACTTGCCTATGATAAAAGAATAATAAACTAACGTTAAAAGTAGCAAGTAAACGAAAGAACATTGATTCTTGCACTTGCATCTAAGTAATGCCATCATTACATCAGAATTTTGCTATGTTAATTACAGTTATTCTGTACAACGCATAGGCCATAAGGTTAGAAATAACAACAAAAATTCTCTCACCTGCAAGAATTTGGTGTATTTTGATATGCTTAACTCACAACTATCCAATATGAATTGCAATGCTTGTTCCTCAATATCAGGGTATGTTATTTTCTTGTTGGTGGTTGTCTTATTTGATGCTGCAGCAGCCATCTGGAGTAACCGTTTCGAGTTTAGACAGAAGCACAAGTTCTAGACAAATTTCCTAACTAAGAAGATAAATCTGACAAACCTCTTCAAACTGCCTGCTCATGCTTGGAGGGCTGACTGCCAGATAAGCATATGCCATTAACTCTAACGGCCAACCAGTGACTTGTAGAGGAAAACATTGAGATCTGCTAGTTGAACAGAAATATGTAATGTCACACAATGATTTAAGGATGAACAGTGATTGAAGATGATGCTGCCGGCTATCAATACTTACACTGACAAACCGTGCTTCTTCAGAGCTTCTAACTTTTCTTTGTAACATTTATCAGATTTTTTCAGAGACAATGACAACTCCACTGAATCACTAGGATTGGTGCCCTCCCTTGGAACAAATCCATAAGATAGCAACAGCTCTCCATTAGATTTCCTTCCATATGATATGAAAACCTGCACAAAATGGCATCCTTATTGCTCCTTTATCTGCTGCACTTGGATCTAGTAAATTGATAGTGAAGTTCATAGCACCAATTTTTTATTCATCTTAGAAAACCTTGCATTACAGAGAGAAAACAGTATGGCATGACCACCTATTTCATTCTTATGTTCATGCCATCATCTTAGTGTCAGCACTTTTGTGGATAAATATATTTAATAGTTTAAATTCAGAATCTATTTTCAAAGCATTTTTTTTTTCATGAAAACAACTAAAATAGATTTTGATTGTTGCTCTTTTCCCTTACAACGTTGTCATTTAAGAACTAGTCTTACATTATCAATGCAGTTCAGTAAACGGTTTATCTAGCAGCAATTCTCATAGCAACTTATGACTTGAGTTTCACAACGAAAATCTCATTTACCTGCTCACCTGGCTGGTATGGTCGATCTGTTGTAAATACCACTCCCTTTGATGATTTATCATAATCCAAAAAGGTCTCCACCTAGATCATCCAATTTCAAGTATGCTTATTAAACATTGATTCTTGTACTATGTAATTAGCTCATATTTCCAAGGAGAAATTTCTGATGATTAATCAGCATACCTCAGAACTGTGATTCAGCATGTCTGCCCAGGGAACCAAGGCAACTCTTCCATCCATCGATGGTAAACGAACCTATGTAGAAGAGATAAATCAAGTCCACACAAATCACTATTTAAACACTACTATTAAGCCTTCAGATTTAAAATTCAATTGACACTACTGTGCAAGGATCTAATATGTAAGTACAAGTGTTATAGAAGGCCTGCAAGTCATTCAATACCAATTCAGCAAAAAATGAGGTATCCTCGAGTTTTTCCATTAAAAAAATTACATTGATTTTTATATTTGCAGTCTTAGTAGCTGATTTCATGAGTGATCATATCAAACACGTCAAAACTGAGCACTGTAGCAATTTATAGTAAAAAAGTCAGAAAGACAAAATGAAAGACAGAATTTCATATTTCATTTTGTTCAATTCACACATCAACTTGGAGATGATTTTACAAGACAAGCTTGGTTTACTCAATCTCTCAGAAAAGCAATCTAATGCCACCTGCTTCCAAAACATCCTTCATAGCTCCTGTATATGGATTGGGAAACAAATTTACAGAAACAGTGTTAACTAGATTACTTACCAAGCGAGAGAAGAGAATGCCAAACGACCACTTGAAAGTCTCCATATTGAATACCTGTAAGTCATATATAACGGAAAAATCAAACAAACGGTGGGCTGTATCAACAGTATATACAGCATTCAAGCAACTAATAAAGCTTACAGAGGCTCTCAAATCTCTCGAAAAGACACATAAGTTAGTTTACAGTACGAAGGCAAAGGATGCCAGTACTTGGAAAATATCATATTCGACAAAACGCCTCTTGCATACCTCTTCAGGAAACAGATGAGGATACTTGGAAAATATCCTGAGCCTTAAATCATTATATCTGCCAAGAGGGACTAACCAAGTGTTAGAGAGTATAGAAATTCCACAGCAGATAGCATAGAAATTCGGCACATGAATAACAAAAACAGCTCACAAACAAATTAATCCATACGTTCCAGTAACATTGGTAATCCTTTCAATTGCCCGCTCTCTGATCTGTGAAGCTTCCAGATACGTATCTAGTTCCGCTCGTGTCCTGAAATGATATAGAGAGGCTATAGGGGAAGAACTGAGAGTAGACCCTTTCGGTGTAAAAGGAAACCTCTTGAACAACTCTTTACACCAGTATATGATCTATCAAGTATCCAACATGAAAAACTTACCAGTACAAAAGAGAATAGGGCTGCCTAGGTAGGGCTGAGATGTAATTGCTCCATCTTGATGATTTCTCAAAACTTGCTTCACTAATCAGATAGGTTGCAAGCAATGGCCAATCCGGTACAGAGTATTGTTTTAACACTTCACCTGCCTCAGGGCAGCTCCACTCCTACAAGGTAGAGCAAATTATAACCAGTTGCCACTTGCCAATGATAGCATGTTTTTCTTTTATGAACAGAAGAAAAGGAAGAAGGGTTTACAGAGTCGGCAGCGATGACAAGGGAGGGAGGCACGAAGAGCAGCATCTCACCCTTCCTAATATTCTTTAAAGCAACCAAACCTCTCTCTCCCACTTCCACCTTTTGTATTGCCATCTTCTGAGGAGGAAGGCCTGAGTCAGACAACCATTTCTGAAGGGCCTCAGCGTTCTCCAGAGAATCGATGTCACAACCCCATGGCACGGTCTCGGACACTTTTGCTGCTGCTTTGGTGTCACTGCTTGTTGAAATTGAGCACTGAATTGCTGGGTGCCTTTTGTGCAAGAAAGGTTGTGAGCAAGAGACTTTTTTGTGTGTTTTGTGGAGAGAATGGAGTGAAGGGAGAAATGTAGTGTTGAGAATAATTCTACAAGCTTCAGCCATGTCTGTGCACAGTGTACACCACTGTACAGATCGAGAGACTGAAGAGAGAAAGCACCTACCTTATCTATGCAACAAGGTAAGGTGATGAAGATAGATTCTTGGCTAAACTTTATAAATTAAGACCCCTCAATTATTGATCTTTTTTATTTCAATCCCTTTTAATTTTTATTTTACAACCTCCTCCACCATTAAAATTTCATCATTTTAACCGCTAAATCATCTCGATCGTAGAGGCAATCATTTTAATAATAAAGCTCAAATCAAGCTAAATAATATTAAATTTAGTTTTTTATGTGAAATCTCTAATAGAAAAGGGTGGAGAGGGTCTAGATGCAAAAATCTATAGTTCAGGTATTAAAATGGAATAAAGGAAACATAGAGGTGCCAATCATAACTTTAATACGTTTTAGGCAGAGATTCTGGTTGGCTGTGAATGGGTTTTAATCCTTCTTAAGCAAGCGGTCCTCCTCCCTCGTTGAAACGGTGTCATTTTGTGAGATTTGGTGGAGCCTTTGCTCAAAAAACTGCACCGTTCCCATCCCAAGCGATGTCGTGCACTTGCAATGAGATAATTACAAGAGTGGCCCGAAAGAATCTGCCGAGTTCGCTTCCAGCAAAGATGGTTGCTAGCACAAATCTCATCATCTCCTGCAACTTCTCTTGTCTTCCTCTCAAGGTTAACCCAAAGCCCAAATCTTTACTCAAAACTCATTACACATCTTTACTGTTTTCAAATACCTGTACAAGAAAAGGCTTGAATATTTCAAATTTAGTTAAGCCCCAATACATTTATAACAATAAGAAGGGTGTTCTTCAGACTTGTTGTAGCAACTTAAACTCTGACAACAAGTCACCGGATGACCAAGTTTTAGATAAAGATGCTACGGGTGGTGGTAAAGAGGGAGGAAGGGACTGGACAACCTCAATTTTGCTATTTGTCTTCTGGGGTGGACTCATTTACTATGTTTTCAACCTCACTCCAGACCAGACTCCGGTAATTTAATTATATATTGCTAAATCTACGACAACCTCTTATTTATTTTTTCTGTTGATTAGACTGATTGGTTTTGGCTTGTTTTAATCACTTTGTTATGTCCTTCTAGATAAGTTGAAGAGTTAAACTTAATGGAAGTTGAATTATAACTTTTGCAGTCAAGGGACATGTATTTCTTGGAGAAACTTCTCTATTTGAAGGGAGATGATGGCTTTAGGATGAATTCTGTGCTTGTGTCATTGTGGTACATCATGGGTCTTTGGCCTTTAGTTTATAGCATGCTTCTACTTCCAACAGGCAGAAGGTAAATTCCACCCCACCCCCCGATATTAAGGGTGCTTGGCTTTTTGTTACAGGGTCTGAACCTCTAACAAGGTTTCAGGATGTTAACGATACCACTGGGCGCTTAGGCGTAGCTTCCCATTGCCTTTCCTCTGTTTGATACTAATTACTTAAAATTCAGTAAGGACAATCTTTTAAGTTACTGGGATGTTCAGAGAGACAGTCACTATTCAGTTTGATCGCATCTTTTTATTATGCCGTTGGTTTATCAAGGGAAAGCAATTGCATGAGTGTGACTTCTAATTTCTCATTATTTTGCTACAATGCATTATACATCTGGTCGCGAAAATAGCACGCTATGTATAGGGTCATGAGCTTTAAGTCTTTATGCATGCATCTGACTCTGGTTAGATTGAAAGGGAATGGCATGCTGCTGTATAAAAAATCATATAATTTTTGTCTTGTAAATTTTGGGACGTTGCTGAATCTAATGTATCCATTTCTTGTTATGCAGCTCAAAAACCAATATTCCTGTTTGGCCATTCCTTATTCTTTCATGTATTGGTGGTTCATATGCTCTTCTACCCTATTTTATTCTCTGGAGACCGCCACCACCTCCTGTTGAAGAAAATGAGCTTGGAAGATGGCCTCTTAATTTTCTGGAATCAAAGTTGACTTCTGGAGTAAGTTTTCATTGATTGAACATCTCAATCTTCTGTTTAAAGCGTTTGAGAGGATCTGTTGAGTGCTAACTAGGTGGAATTTTAAATGCTTCACAAATGCTGCTTAAAATTATAGTCCCATCATATGGTGTTATCTCTCTCAAAAAGTCCTTGTACTTCATGTGCTCATGCACATTGCACTTCTACCTGTTATTCGATCACAACATAGCAATTCATATAGTGTGTTGGGCTGAGATGTTTCTTCTATCTTGTGGTATAATATAGTAAAAAACCCTGTGATGCTGTAACTATTTTCTAAGGAAATGTTGGAGACAATATCGATTAACATGGACTTCATGCATCTTTAGAATTGAGACAGTCAGTGTGATGGATAGGGTCTTCACTAAGTCTAATTCAGCTTGTACCCTGTCAACTTATCGAGAAAACGATTAAGATCAACTTGGGAGGTTGAAAAAGAAGTTTCTGTTGCACCTGGTTCTGCCACTTCTATTTTTCTCCCCTTGCCTTTGATGCTTTCTTCCTTTAGGGAAAAAGGTGATATCACCACAGCCAATTTAGTTGTATTCATGAGTTATTCTTCATTAAACAAGCACTTTACGTTTAACATCAATTAAGAAAAGCTTGATTCTCGCCCTTTTCTTGTCCATTAATTTAACTTTTTATAAATGCTCATCTTTCTTTAATTTCCTATACTAGCAAGTGACTGGAATCTATTTAACTTTCTTTCTTGTGTTAAGGAAATGCAATTTAACTCTATTATACTTCAGATATTACTGGCTGCAGGGCTGACTATAATCGTCAATGCAGCTTTAAATGGTGGTGAATGGAAGGAGTTCTACCAGTATTTCAGGGAAAGCAAATTCGTAAGTGTGTTTTGTGTTTGATTTTGTGCATACTTGATATCGATTAAGGCTAAAACCGATGCAGAGCTGACAATTAGCATCCTGGTTCTTTGTGCATTTATGTACTATATTGTTACCGTGGTTGTATTAGTCAAAATTGATGCTAACTTACCTTCATCACCTCACTCGCAGATCCACATCACATGCCTTGATTTTACTCTATTATCTGCTTTTGGCCCCTTTTGGGTTTACAACGATATGACTGCCAGGAAGTGGTGAGAGCTTATATAAATAATGATACCTTAATCCTTTTATTGCTTTCAAATCTTTTTAAGGTGAGTTTAGCTTAGCACGATTAATTGCTGTGTCTTACAGGTATGACAAAGGTTCATGGCTTCTTCTCATATCACTGGTTCCATTCTTGGGCCCTGCATTGTATCTAGTCCTACGGCCATCACTCTCAGAAATGCCTGTTTCACAGAGCCCAACTTCATCTGAAGAGCAGTAGCACTGGAGTTTTTACATTTTCAGCCATATCTACTAGGAAGGCAAAGCTTGTAACACCAATAATAAGAATTTAGTTGTATGAAGCACACAGTTGGGAATCTGTATTGCAGAAATCGGTGGGAAGTTAGCGGTCGGATTCAGATGAAAGAAACAGATTGAATGAATACATAAAGGATCAATTTACAATTTCTTTTTCTGGAAGAAATGTTTTTGTAATTTGCCTCTGTTTTGTAATCAATAGGAACTCCCTCGTTGACCATTACGTTGCGTTGATGGATGGATGTATGGATTATTAGCTATAAGAAAAGGCCTGCAACACGGATGAAGCTACCAAAATTTAGATTTTCAAACAGAGGTGAAAATGTTGCCAATTATCTTTCTCATGCAGGGAGATTTTGCAAGGGAAGAACCACTGCTGATACTCTTTCTCTGGAGAGCCATCCTCTGTAAGATATTAAGCGTCTTGTTGGGGGTAGGAAGTAGCAAAATAAACAGCTTGCGCATTGTGCAAGAGTACTAGAGCAAGCTGCATGAACGCCCGGACAGCAGCCATGATATGTATGTTGGGTTTAGACAGGCTTGCATGATACTGCCACGTACGTGTTCCTAAGGAAAAATGAAGAAGAAAGAGATGTTATCCATAATTGTGTCATATCCAAAGGGCATTGTATATCATTTTCCTTGTTATTTTGGCAATTGCGGGCCTTACAAAGTAAGAAAACTGGTTTCTTAGATTTACTTTATCTTATATACCGAATACTCTCTAATAAAATTCTATATACAGTGATGAAGATAATAATAATAATAATACGGTTTAGATAGGCCCGAATTTCATCATTTTGCTCTTTTTCTATGCCATTTTGCTTCGATTAGATCCTTTGCTAAAATATTTGAAAAGATATTTTATAAGCATTGATTGGCAATATATTTTTATGTTTATATATGTGCTCGGTATCCAAGTAGAAGCTCACGATTATATGGCATGGCATAGCTATAATCAAACTTGATGTTATCCTTTACGATATATTTTGTAGGATCATTACATTGTTTATGGTAGATGAAATCATGCTCATCAAAGATTGTATCGAATTTGAGCTTCAGTGGAAGATGTATCGAGCAATGTTTTTGCTTGATGCATCTTGATGTTGCAGCAGGGAGTTGGGTGGGCATGGGGGAAATGAACTTTACAACTTGAGTAACATGGCGAAAACTTAGGATATCATTTAGAAGAGGCTGAATTAAAGACGTTCATGAATCCAGGAAGCTAGGAGCACTGCAATACTCGCATGCAAAAACCAGCTTCTCTCTAAAATCAAGATAGATAGGCACTGTACGTGGGGCTGGCCTGAAAGCTTGTGTTTTCTTTGTATAAGATGCATAACTTGATGTTGGTGATTGAAAATGTAATGATTGGGAACGATATATCAAGCTATAACGAGGCCGGGAAGCACAGGTTATCAGCTAGCTAAAGGCTCTTATGAAAGCTACGTACGAGGCATGCATGGCCTGCTATAATTAAACGCAGGGCCGGTGAATACTGAGAAAATTAAGTACCTGAGGTTGAAGGCTCTGATACTATTATGATTATAAAATCATTTGAATGATTACTACTGTAAGAATCTTCAATGTTCATATGATTAAAAGACGATGTTGTTGAAGTTTGATGAACACATTAATTTGGCCGAGTTAAATTCAAAAGGTTTATAAATCGGTGAAATAGGCTTGTTCGCGTCAACAACAGCAAAAGGTTAATAATCCTTGCTACGAGTTGGCTGTCATCACAAGTGAGCATGAAATATTAGAGAGAACCTGTTCACAGAGCAAGTGACCTTCCAGCAGGGGCGGAGCAAGAACAAAAAAATTAAAAGGGTCAAATTAAAAAATTATTTTAAAAAAATTAAAATTATAAATATTTATAGAAATAGATTAAAAAATGTGAAAAAACATTTTCTTGCAGGTGCCGGAGTACTTATCAGCCCTCTATTTCCGTCACTACTTGTAGCATATATTAAGATTATAAATTTACTTAAAAAAATCACTATAATATTTAATAGTTTTACTGATAAAACGATTTTATCTATGTAAAATTACCTCTTTATTAATAAAAATTTTACCAATTAATTTTCCAAAAAAATATATATATATCCGTCGACATAGCATTCCTCGGTGTAAGATAATCAGCGGCATGCATGCCATGACTTCAGTAATTGGGCATTGACAAAAAAAAAAAAATCTAAAATAGTAAAAATAAAAATAAAAATTTACCTGTTCTGTTTTTATAATATAACGCATGGTGGGTCATAAATTGAGAGAATTCACACCAAGGCGACTCAAGAAAAAGTGATAATAAATCTTGTTGTTAATTTTTAATAATTAATAAAATTATAATTTAAATAGAAAATTATAGATGTTTATATCGTTTGTTACTAGTTTATTATTTCTACTTATTTTATATTTTGTTAATTTTTTAAAGTAATAATTAAGATTAATAATAAGAGGAGAACTAAGCCTAACATGTATGAAAAATCTACTCCGATAAATATATAATTTTTGCTCACAAAATGGGAAGAATAATTGATTAAATTCGTTTCCCTTTCTATTAATATTTTTTTAATTTCTTTAAAAAATTGTTGGAAATTATATATGATAAAAAAAATTATAGAACGCACGACTTATTCCATGAAAAAAAAAAGGTTTTTTATATTAATGTTGGTGCTCGAGTCAGTTTGCATGCATCTCGATTAATCACACGGATTCTGAAGTTAACGACCATGTAAATCTATAGTAACCATCATATTAGTAATTATATGACTCGAACCTGAGATCACAGAAAAAGCAAACCCCTTAATCTCAGTCTCTTATCATCAAACAACTACTAAATGGTTAAAAAAAAAAATTGTATATCCAATTAATCAAATCCCAAAAAAGGTAATTAACCCAATAATGAATGGTAGATATCCTTCCTTATCAAGCAAGCATAATCCATGTGAGAAATGTGGATCGAACGACAATCCGTCTGTGCATACAGTCACCAAATGACATCTCCCTCCCTCCCCTCTTGTTTTTATTAAGCTTCAAAAACAAATCACCAGCCCACCCAAAGC
>Ga0325405_1004233_pt1 | contig 14710 bp, 16 predicted proteins | sample PopdelMetagenome_21_FD_205663 | JGI IMG/M metagenome (GOLD analysis project Ga0325405, IMG submission 205663) | Populus deltoides microbial communities from Bellville, Georgia, United States - Xylem-Control-R2 | ecosystem: Host-associated > Plants > Phyllosphere > Stem > Wood/Secondary xylem... | reverse complement strand
TAGGTTCGACCTTGAAAAAGAAAACGAGTTTGGATTTGGATGGTGGCTTTAGCACGTGATTAAATTTGATGAAAGGTCTCTTTTGGGCCTTTAGGCTCTTTGAAAGGACTCCTTGCCTTGCCTGACTTGCAGGGGCTTTTACAAGGTTTGCTTTCGCAATAATTTCTTTTAAGATTTGTCGAGGAATAAAAAAAAAAAAAACTTTTCAAGTTGCTCTAAAGCCACCTGCGTGTCAACTTTTCTTAGCACCTGTTGAGTACTGTGTCCTAAACGGAGTCGACAAAAGCTTATTTTTTTTATTTATTTTAAATTGTTTTAATGTATTAATATTAATAAAAAATTTTAAAAATAAAAAATATTATTAATATTAATAAAAAGCCACAAGCGACACGTGACCATATATGTAAAACAAACCAACAAGTACAACGAGAAATAATGGTAAAACGGGAAACAAAACTTCTCATCCTCTTTCTATAGCCTTCGAGAAGAAACTCGAAGCTGTACACAAAAAACATACTCTCAGGAGCTCTAGAGGCAAAGAAATAAAGGAGGAAGTAAAAAAAGAGAAACATTCCGAGTGTGATTTCTCCCTCTCCAGAATCCAGTATTTACCCCAGAAAATTGTCAGTCTCTCAATTATTATCTTTTTAACTCTGTTTAAATTCATTTTTTACTCAACATTAACAATCCGCTGTTTTTTTCCCCTCAAAATATGCACTTAATTTCAGGTTTTTAATTAATTTTTATGCTATTATTTTTTTATACAATTCTATTCTTTGTATTATTCGTGGATTTTTATATTAATCAGCTGATTAATCTTTCATCAGATGATTTATTTGTTTTCTATTAATTCTTCTGCACTAAGATTCCGATTCTCATGACTATTTTTATGCTTTTAATTAATTTTTTTAGACTAATTTCTTAGCTCTATTTTCCCCGATGAATAGAAAATTTTCTCTGTATTTTGGAATGAATGATTATATTTTGTTTATGTAAATTTTTTTAATATAATTAGTGTCATTTATATCTGTGTTAATATTAATTCTTAATTATAATAATTATTTTTATTTCAGAGAAAAAGAAATGAGCCGAGGAAGTCGAACACTTTACGTTGGCAATCTCCCCGGCGATATTCGTGTGAGAGAAGTTGAAGATTTGTTTTATAAGGTTTTGCACTCTTTCACTTTTTTGCGCTTGATTTTTATTTAAGTGATAATTACAGTATAAATATTGATTTTTTGTTTAAATTTTGTTGCGGTTTTCGAGCATTTGTGAGTTGATATTGTTGAAGTTGATCTGAAGTGTTATGGATCTGGGTGAAAACATAGTGATATTTAGTATCTTAGATTTGTCAAATTAATGGCTAAGCTGCGGCACTGCGCATACTATGATGAATTGATGCATTTTATTGACCAGTTTGATAGGGTAAAGGGAGCGGTTTGCAGCGAAGTAAGCAGTGATAACTGTATTGTTATTAGTAGTATTATGTGATTCTGACTTGTGTCGATTTTGAATTGCAGTATGGGCCCATTGTTGACATTGATTTGAAAATCCCACCGAGACCTCCAGGCTATGCATTTGTTGAGGTGAGATTAAGTTTTTGGTGTGAGGGGTAATCATATGGGAAATAGCATGCACTTGTGTGCACTTTGGATTGGCTACCTGCTTTGGTTTTTAAATTTGCTTTGAAGTTGAATTTTATCTCCTATCCATTGGATCTGTGTTTGACTAGTGTAATTTTTTTACTCCTTTTACGTTATAGTTTGAAGATGCTCATGATGCTAAATATGCAATTCGCGGTCTGGATGGATATAAATTTGATGGTTGTCGATTACGAGTACGCCTCTGTTCTTTCCTTTTATTCTCTTAAATAAATCTACTTTGTTTTTGCTAATAACAATGAATTTGATTTGATTTGGTTTGTTGTTGTTGTTGTTGTTTTTGTTTTGTGCTTTGGATTAATTTGACTTGTATGCAATTTGGTTTCTAGGTTGAGCTTGCTCATGGTGGGCGAAGACATTCATCACCAGTGGATCGTTATAGCAGTTACAGTGGTAGCAGTGGTAGCCGTGGGCCTCCCAAGCACTCTGACTATCGTGGTATGTTTCTCTCTGATGTCCCTCTTGCAGTTTCATAAAGTGTTTGCTCCCAAGAGCTTATTTGATAGTTCTTTAATCATGCAGTTTTAGTCACTAGATTGCCTTCTTCTGCTTCATGGCAAGACTTAAAGGTATACCGAGGCCTTAATTTTTCTGCTGCATCCAATCTCCTCCTCGAGTATTTTGGTTCTATGTCGGGTCATACGATCATTCAGTCTTCATTGTTAAATTGATTTTTTATCATGTATATTTAATGATCAGGATCATATGCGTCGAGCTGGGGATGTCTGCTTTTCTCAAGTCTTTCGCGACCGTGGTGGTAAGTAAATTAATTTAATGCTTACATTTTGCCGCATGGTTATTGAATAGCCAAGTCAAACTTGTTAGCAGAAGTAATCTTTAGTAAGTAATGATTTCCACTGGTTCATGTTTTTCACTCAAAAGTTATTTTTAGAATAGAAGGGAAATTATATGGTTTTGGACCATAAAAATGGGTACTTAGTGGATGAACCCATTAAAACAGTTTCAACTAATGTAAGGTTCTTTAATATCGACCGTGGAACTGCCCAAAATGGCTTTCTGAGATATGCTGTGTTTGAAGCTATTTGTGGTTGCATTGGATGCTGGATGTAAAAAAGAGAGACCTATGAGCTTCTTTTTTTTTTTGAGGGCTGAATTTGAAAAGCTTTAGTTGGATGTAGAAGCGACATTGCACCCCAGACATCCCAGACTTGAAGTTAATGGCATCAGTAACACTTTTTAGCAACATTTTGCAGGCATGACAGGAATTGTAGACTACACGAACTATGATGACATGAAATATGCTGTAAGTTACTACAACAAGCTTTAGGCGGTTCTTTATGAATTTTGTTAGTTTATTTATTTATGGTTATGCTGTTCTTCCCATGTAGATCAAGAAGCTTGATGACTCCGAGTTCCGGAATGCATTTTCTCGGGCATATATTCGGGTATGTCAAGATCTGTATGCTGTGCTAAATTTTGGTCACTTTGGTTTGTACTTAGCTGTCTTATTTATCTAGGTGCGGGAGTATGATTCTAGACGGAGTTACTCTAGGAGCCCCAGTTGCAGTTCACATGTGTCAAGAAGCCGCAGTCGCAGTCGAAGCTATAGTGACAGGAGCCGGAGGTCCACACTGCCGTAATGGATTTAGAATGTTTAGGTTTAAGCCTTAATGATAATTGACTTAATGTTGAGTTCTTTTTGCAGCAAGTCTCCAAGGGCAAAATATTCACGGCATTCTCGATCTGTATCTGTTTCCTCTCGTTCTCGTGCAGGATCATCTCCACGATCTTTGTCGAGGTATGCCATTGCTGCGTTTCTTTTCCTGTTATTGGTTGTTATTTTAAGATGTTCAATCAGATATTTGTTAAAGTTTGTTTTTACGCTGTTATAACTCAAGGTCATTTTAATCACAAATGGTTGATAGGTGTTACAATTTGCATTTCAATCCTTTTAGTTTTGTGTCCATTTCTGCATTTTTATCTAATGGGATGGCTTTCTAAGAGAGGGGAAAATAGAAGAGCTGACTATCCAAGAAAAGGGAAAATAATTGGGAAGTTAGGTAAAAGATAAATCTGTAAAAATTCTTCTCTCTTCTGCCATTTGGTTGCCATTTTTTTTCATCCTGCTGCATCTTTTTTATATCCTAAGTTCATGAGTTTTCATGATTTATTAGCAACTCTTCCTTTGGGCCTCTATAAGATATAGTTGAAGTTACTTCAATTTTGACTTGCATGTCCTTTTGTTCTTAAATTTGTCCAAAGAGCCTATAATGCTGGATCCCTTTATAAACTATTACATGAAAGAGCCGAGCAGGCAATTTTTTTAATTTTTCATTTTTTTACTGAATCGATGTGCCAAATTTTATGAAATAGCAGCAATATCTTGCTTTTTCATGACCATTGACTCATCCCATCTAGAGAGGCATAATAGCCAAGGTTACAGCTTCAGTTTTGTATGCATCTGACTTGGGTTCTAAAGCTTCTTGGCTGTCTTTGAAAGTAGATTCACATGCGTGGAAATATATTTCTATGCATCTTATCACAAAAAGTTTTGACACTCGAGTCCCGAACTTTACATGATAGACTGGTCAATGTTAAATCTTTTATAACATGAGAAATGCACCTTCCAATTAAGTTAGTTGAGTATCCTATTTGAAGTTTGACAAAATCCAACTTGCACATGAAGAAACTTTCGAGGCTGAGCTTTATTTTAGGTAGCGTACTGACTATACTTCTTTCTTTGCATTTGTCAAATTTAGTGCTGCAGAGCATATTCTTCATTCTCTATGCCTTGGCCTCTTAAGTTTGCCTGTCATCTTCCATTCCTTAGCAAGCTTGCCATTTTAAGCAATTCCTTTATTTTTCATCGGTTGATCTTTTTATTTTTTGTTTGCATCTGCTACTATTTCAGTGGATGAACCTCCAAATTTCATGGTAATTTTCCAAAAATTGCCTGTTTTCTGATGGTGTTTTCCCTCCATAATTAGAAATTCTTAATGTGATGGCTATGTCAAGCATCTTGTAACCATGCCAATTCAACATTTAATACCTTCTAGTCGTGTAACTTCTTGCTATTCATCTATCTTCACTACTCATTAATCTTGCTTATATGCTAAAACAATCAACCGCTGATTGGGATTGGAAAGCTAATATACCGGAAAGAGTGTAAAGTGCTACTGGGAAAGGGCTTCTGGGTTGGCTAGTATTGTACCTTGCCTGTGAAGGCTGCCTTGTTTGTTTTGCTTGATCTGGCTTTGTGCAGTGATCTGGCCACCTGGGGATTGGATGTTAAGGACTTGATGGGATGTGGTGGGTCGTATGCGTGCACCTCTTTGCTTGTTTTGAGGTAATGATGTTTTTGTTGATGGGCACCTCTGGAAAATCCTAATAATCTCATAATGCTATTAAGTTGATTCCTAATAATCTGACAATGCTATTAAGTTGGCGTGTCAATTAACGTTAGACTTTATCAAGCGTGGATGGGATTGTGATTCTAAAGCTGGATTAAGTGGAGTAAGTGCTATCAGTGCTGCCTGCTCACAAGCGGTACAAAGAAACTTGAAACTACTTCAACTTTAACCTTAACTCGTGTTTGGTATTATCGCTGCTTGATTTGGCTATACAGACAGGGAGGATGTAGTTCTCCTTTCTTCTGGTATGGATGGGGACAATGTCGTTTCATTTGGAATCTTGTAATGTGGTGTTATACTGGTTTTTCATTTCTCTACGCATTGTTTTAAGTTCCATTACCTGCTGCAAAAGGAATTAACAAATGGTAAGGTAGCATTTATCAGATAGTGGATTTGGTTCTGGTCTTTTTTTAGTTGCCTCTAAAGATTGGTGGTAAGTTTCTGTTTCTTTTGGTTGCTGCTCACTCTGAGGTGGAAGTGGCACTGAAGCTTTTGGATCAAGGGTTATAATGGATTGTTCTGGATATTGAATTTGGTTGTTTATGGAAATTCTTGCAGATCCCGTTCAAGATCAAGATCTCCAGTTGATTCTGTAAGTGAAAGCATTCATTCCATTATCATCACCCTATGTGCTGGAATACAGCTCCCTGTTTGCTTACTGTATTCTATCGTCCTTGTTGATGTGCAGCAGCCTCGCAGCAAACAAGACTATAGAACCCCAAGCAGAAGCCCCACTCATTTATCTCGGCCCCGTTCGCCTTCTGTATGACCCTTCTCTCAGCTTTGATGTTCTCCATTATTTCATCCTGTACTCCTTTTCAAACTTTAATTTGACACGTGATCATGGTTGCAATGGACAGGTGAGATCTGATAGAAGTCGTTCAGTAGACTCCATGGATCGTTGAAGAGTGTCCTGCTCTCCTGATCGTGGAACGTTTTTAGTGAACTCTACACCTATAAAGTTAGATATGCCACGGTTGATGGTTTGGACTATGATCAACTGACTAATCTTATTTGATACTGAATTTAAAGTTAATGACTTTTTTCCCCCCCGATATTGCTTCTGTCAGGATGTATATGGACGGGGCTGGGATGATCTTATTTCATAGCTCTCGAGGTTTTTAAGGCTTTGTTTGTTTTTTTTTTTATGGCGGTGTGGCGGGCTTTGTATTTTGTCCGGATTATTTATTTGAAAACCTTTCTAGTTTTGTAAAACTTTCTGGATTTAAAAAAAAAAACTACTATTCGTATATTTGATAAAATTTATTTTATTTTAAAATGCAACTGCAGAAACTAGTCATGCTCGGCAAGCACGTGGATGACCAAAATCCCCAGCAAGTAATAAATAGCTTGTAGGTGAGCCTTCCCTATAAGTGGGAAAACCCAATCAACCTGAAAACCCTACTAACCGGTCTTCTCGAATCAGCTCGACCCTGAGGTACCCAAAGATGACCGCCGTTATTGTGCCATTTTTTAGACTACAAATTGTTAATGCTCGTATTTACCACATTATGAATCTTATCAATCGGTAAATTTGATGGTAAGCAACCCTAGTAGGTGGTCATGTAATTAGGATGTCCTTTTACCTTGGGAAAACAATTTGGAGTTGGATGCGACAGTAAAATAATTTAAAGTGTTTTGTTTTTCAAAATATATTAAATTTTTTTTAAAAGAATTATTTTTGGTAACCAAAAATATAAAAAAATAATTTTAGAAAATTATAAAATATAAATGTACTGCAACCCAAACAATCACTTAATCTGATATTGACTCTAGTTCCCAACGATTTCTAACCTATGTTTATTTTTTTATTATTCTATGGAGTTGTGATTTTATTTTTTAATGCTGTGAATAAATTTTTATCTTATTATTCATTAAAAGTTTCTATAGTTTTATAAAAGGTTTTGAATTTCATATGGTTTCATGTTGAAGAAAATGTAATTTATTTTTTAAGTTTATATTTTATCAGTTAGAAAATTATTAAAAATAAAAATAAAAACCAGTTCGAGTCGAGTACTTATGGATACCTGATAGGTAGAGAAAGTCAGACCCTAGATTGTAGGAGGAGTTCTGGAGTTGGAAGATGGATTTAGATATTTTAGGTACGATTTAGGTGGAGCCAAACCCGGTTTTCGGGTACATTATGGGCGAAATAAGTTGCATCTTGGGGCACAGGATGTACTGTACTTTGTTGCGGTAAGTTTTCAACTTGTTTACTGAAGCAAGGAAGTGACTGCCAAGTGAATCAAGCAACAGCACTGTGGTCATGATCATGGTAAGGCATGCCCATCATGGGCGTCACACAATGTCCATGGATATATATTGTGGCGGAGGAGGGCGGGGAAAAGCCTGGTGGCTGCTCAACTTTACTATCCAACATTTGATCTTATTTATATCCTCAAAGGCAAAGAAATGAGAGGAAGCAAAAGTCCATCACACAGCCAGGTGGCTGCCAAACAGATCGTTTTTTCAGGGCCACTCAACAGTATTTTGAGCCTGCCAGGATTGACAGGCTCCAAGCATTATATATCATTTCTCAAGCATACATAATTTGGTTTCAGCCACAGTAGTGGTAGTTTGCTTCACCCAATAAGGATAGTGATGAAAGTGATCACCGATTTTGTGATGACATTCTCTCGGATCCATGCCTTTGGCGGAAGCTGCCAGATCTGATGCTGGGATCTGAACCGCCACCAGCCTGATGGAATGTGCTCCTACCTGAATCTCTGTCAACCTGACTTACTGAGAATGGTGGCAAGTGACTTTCCCATGAACGAAATCGAGTTGGAGGAGGATTTTCTGCTTCTTGGAAGTTCCGACTTGATGCTCCTGATGGGATGAAATAGAAGCCAGTCTGATCGGATGTTGAGGCAACCGTTCCTACTTGAGACAAGCCTCTATGACTGCTGGATCTTCGGCTTCCAGAAACAACTGGCGTGTGAATGGGGGGAGAATTTCCAGGCTGTTGTTGTTGGTAGTATGCCTGAAGGGCTTGAACTCTATCACGTGCCCGTGCATTGCTGCCTTGGTAAGGTGGAATCATTGAGGAAGCGACTGAACTCCCAGCTCTAGCACTAGAACTGTGGAAGAAAGAGGTGCATATGATGCAATTATATAATCCAGAACGAAATGAAATGAAATAAAGTAAAAACAAAGGGGATATCTATTTCAAATGCCGAGGATTATTTGTTTCTTCAACCTAAATGGTATCAGGTGGAAGCCTAAAATTAACTACGGTTTTCATGGCAAAGAAATTAAATTTTCTGAAGACATACATACCTATGACCAACAAGGAATGGATGCATTAAAGATCCTGACCTTGGTGGAAGATCTGAACTAGTTCTAGCTGACCTTTGAGTAACAGGTGGAACTGAAGGTTGATCTGCATTACCTATTCGATTGCCTGTTGTTGAGAAGGGAGGAGAATGGTGCTCCCAACTGTGATAATGGATATCCATGGCAGGAAAAGCATAGGAACTAGGGATCTCACTAGGTACTGATGGGCCATTCCAGTGATTGTTAAAACTAGAACCATCTGAAACACTGACACTGGCATTTGAAGATGAAGGGTGAATTGGTCCAAAATAAGCAATATATGGGCACTGATGAGTAGCAGATGATACTGCTGCAGTATGTTCGGCAAATATGGCATGCCCTAATAGATCATGATCTGCATCATAATATCAGTCCTATCAATACAGTTATCCATAGAGCCACCAGTGCTAGAATTTGAAAGAGAATCGTTACATAAACAGGATAGAGGAATCTCTTACATGCGTTTGATGGAAATTCTCCTTCCCTGCAACATAGAAAAAATTCAACACCTTAGACAAAGAGCAGTGCATTACTTGAAAACAGAAACAGAAACCAAGCAGACTGAATATATAGAAAAAGTAAAACTATTGCCCCTTTAGAACCTAAAGCAGTTTTAAGGGACAGGAATTGGTGCATTCCTCCAATCCATTTTTTTCCCAAAGGTCACATCATATCTATTGAACCACATAGTTTTACCCAAAATGCAGAAGAAATAAGTAAAATCATTGACAGCCTGAATTTCAACATTCTCAGACGCCACCATCTAGCTCACACAAAAATCCGGTGCCATTACCATGACTTGCGGTATTACGTAGGCAATGCAAGTGGCAGGTTGTAGTGGGAATTAGCCAATAAAACTCAGAACTTCTCTGATTCTATGCTAGCTAGCAGATTGCAACTTGTGGGTGCTCCGTGTAAAACTCAGTGTTTCTTGAAAATGTTTGATCACACAACAGATCTTAAACATCAGATTCTCAAGTTCAGCACATTATCAAGACTCTTTCAATCAAACACTCCAAGTATTGCATCTTGAGAGCAAGTGATTGCTAATCAAAACATGGATAAGAGGAAAAGCTACAAGCATAAGATTAGGCAAATCCCAAATCATGGCCCTTGGAGGGATAGATGTTCACTATTCAAATCACAGATTGCAGCTTTCAAAAGACCATAAAGGAAAACATAAGAGTGCAGGTGTGTAAAATAGCAAGTGGAAAACCAATTATTAGAAAATTTAGTATAGAAGCTAAAACAATAATGACTTTGAGCTCTAAAATGTAATTAATGCTTACTCAAAGGATGAAGGCAATCGTGCTAGGCTACCAAATGGACACCAATGAACTCCAAAGGACTGCAAAAACATTTAGAACCAAATAAATAAGAAGTGGTACAGTTAAAGTTATGTAAACAGCCCTACATGCACATAATTCATCATAAGTGACAATTCAGGAACATGAACCATTCCTACAATGCATGTCATACCACAACCAGAAATACTACTGAGAGAAACTTACAGAAAACACAAATTTAGGTACTAACAGCACAAAGATTTAAGAGTAACTATCCAGAAGGATTTAAGAGTAACTGTCCAGAAGGATGAGTCGTTTCTATGATTTATCTAAGCATGAATAAAGCTATCTATATAATAAAGAGAGATGCAGATAGAAGAACAAACCTATTACTTTTGGAAAAGCTACAGCCAAGGCATAGAGCATTCAAAGTACAAAGTTAGATTACAATTAGACAGGATAGAAAAACCTTTTGATCCACCTCACTTTAGTAAAGCTCTCAGTTGCACTTTGGTGGCATCTTCAATTCATCTCCCGAGGAAAATCCAAGGAACCTAGGGAACTGCAAAATGGCAAAGTTGTCCTTGTGCCTAAGTTCCAGGGACAAAACAAGATTTAATCTGGCAATCTAATACAATCACTAATCTACCTGTGTGGCTGTGTCATTCTCCAAATTTAAAATACCGGGTATCTTGTTGCAAAGAAGATTGAGAATTCAACCTTACTTCCTAAGGTCCAAACTACAGAAAAAGAAAGAGGCCATGATGTTGATTTCATTTCTTTCTCCTTCCAATAAACCTGAAAAGATATGCACACGCATCCTATCCAACTTGGTTCATTTATCTAAAACACCTAGTTGAAGATGGCTAGACTTTGCTGATTTGCTTTCTTTAATGACATGGAAAGATAGGAAAAGGCTAAAAAAAAGAAAAACAAAGCCAAAAGCCTGGTTATCGAGACCATACGACCGAAAAAGAAAAGGAATGTTCTTGTAAAATTCACAAACAATCAAAAACTTTTTTTTTATTACAGCAATAGCAGCCCTTAATTAGCAAAGCAAAGCCTAATTAAAATAAATCCTAGTCTTTAAAATAACTTAATCTTAACCATCCAAAACACTAAAATAAAATAATGCAAAAACTGAACAGAAAATGTAAGTAAACCCAACTGAAAGAAACTTGCTATGGTAACCCTTAAAAATCGACATACTATGATCTTGATCCTGCATCATTTGGTATCTCCTAGTTTTATATTTTTGGCTTTCTCAGCATTTACAAGGAAGGAAACTACTTAGATAGCACTTTCAATTATACAGATTCTTGCTTTACATGCAATTAACCAAAGAAATTGACATTTTTACATCCATCCTTGATATTCAAAGGTCCTATGGACAGAAACGACTACTAATTACAAACAATAAAGGGTTGCCGCAATTAGGGGGTACTTGAAAGTTTAACATAGCATCAAAACTCAAAAGTAAATAGAAGTTGAACAGCAATGTTTAATTGACCATCATAAATATGAACAGTATAAAAGTAAAGTACACATTTAGAGAGAGAAAAATCATTTACCATTTCAGACTAAGAGGGAAAAAAAAATCCATTTACCATTTCAGAGTAACTTAAGTCATAAAGGTCCTCATCATGTGCCCAGTCATCCATGGTAAATTCTGGCAGTGAACGACAGCCATTTGCATAGAGCCATTGACCCTTCTCAATTTTCCGACAATTAGGGCATTGCATTGCACCCTTTACATTAAATGCTGAACCGATGCAATCTGAAGATCATCATGACAAGATAAATTTCAACCAAAGGGAAAAAACAAACAAATACTTGTCAAATGCAAAGTAAACAATGAAATACAAATGCAAAGTTAACGATGAAATACAAGTGAACAAATCAATCTGCCAGTAAATAAAAAAAAGTCTTGCTGGGATTCTCCAAAGGAGAGCAAAACAGACATCGAAGCATAGCGATACAAAAAAAAAAAAGAAAAAAAAATCTCCAAGCATTCAATCACACAAAGAATCACAATTCATTCTCCCAATGGAAGACCATTGAACCCAAGCACAGCTTTTCGGAAGAGACTGTAATGGATTATCGTATGTGCAATTTTCATGGATCCAATTCCACGTTCTCCAACTAACAGTTATCATGAATCTCTTGCCTCCCTCCTAAGGCATTTGTTGTGCTGTACTCCACTCATTTCAATAACATAATTGATAGATATCTAACTTTCATTTTGAATAGCAAAAGGACAGTAAATTTAGATGAAATTACTTCTGTGTTATGATAAATTCTAAAGGGTAGCATTTGGCATAAAGTGTTTTCATAAGTAAAGTAAGTATTGCTGGATTGTACTTTTCAGCCACGCCACAATGTTACCAACCCGCAAAAGTAGATTAATAAGAATTAGAGGGAGAGCAGCCTAGGAGAGCTGAGCAAGATTACTTAGCAAAAAGCATTTTGCAGTGAAGCAAGATTAGGGATTTAGTATTTTCACTCTGTTAAAGACAAACACACACATTAAGGAACAGCAGAAATCTTCATAAACAAAGCTATCCTCAGCGCTCTCTCGTCAAAGCATGACTTCCGATTAGCTAAAATAACTTAAAGCTGTAATAAATTCCATTAGTTGCAACCTCATTCCTAATTCAAAACCACCCTCTCCCCACCATTTCAATCACACAACATAACTCACTGCCGATATCTCATCTCTCATAATCTCCGGTTCCAAATTCCAAAATCTAAAATTCAATAGAGATGCAAATCTAAATGCCAATTTCAAATCAGCATCGCATCTGTACAACAAAAATTTAACAATTTGTTTCATATCAAAGATCTAACAGATGCATATCATCAAATTATGGCCTCAAAATAATCACACATGATTCTATATGCTATCTAATGAAAAGCTACACACCACCATCCAGCCAGCAATTCAAAATCCAATCACAAAAACTCACAACAAACCAAAAATCCAAAAACTACCCACAAAAACATGACTAAAACAACATTGAACCCGGATCTCAAAATTCCAAATCAAAACCAAAAACAACACAAAAAATAAAAATCCAAACTTTTTAACATACCCAGATGAAACTGGTGTCCACATTGAAGCTTAGCCCATGATCGATCCCCATTATCAGTTACCACTTCAAGACAAATCGAACACGAAACTGACCCTCCAAACGACTTGCCATTTAATCCTCCTCCACCACCACCACCTCCATCATCCACAATCACATCATTCCCACTGTTCCCCAATCCCATCTCACCAAACCCGAAACCACAAATACTTCAATCTCCCTTCTTTCTCTATATAAATTAATAACACTCTTTCCTTCTCTTTCTTCTTCAGAATTACCCCACCAAGAATCACACCAAAAAAAAACCCGATAGATTAGGACTCGATCGTAAGTGAATTACCAGAGGTTACGAGAAAAAGATTGCTTTTTTAGAGAGAGTTTCTGTTTCTGTTTCTTGTTCCTCTCTTTTGTTGTTGTTGGTGTCTTTGTTTCTTTGTTCTGTCTTAGATTTAATTATCCGATCTTTTGTGTCTTTTCTTTGAAATAATTTTGTGACCGTTAGATTAGGGGAGGTTAAGGTTGCTGTTAGAAGTTTATAGTAACTGCTGTCTAAATAGGATAATGGACGGTTCAGATTTATCTGGGTTATTTCTGTGGATTCTGGTTGTTGGATTGTAATTGGTTGACAATGTTTTTTTCTGCACAACTGTTTTGTTTTTTATTTATTTCTTGAGAATCAATTAATAAGGCACGAGGTTCGGGCTCGGATAATAAATGATTTTTTCTCTATATACTAAGGTTTTGAGTATGAATTTAAAGGAAATCACGAGATATAACCTAGGTAAAGTCTTTAGTTAAAAATAATATAATATTGACATGGAAAAATATGATTGATTTGATTGTGTTTTTAATGGTTTATTTAAATGACTAAATCAGGTTGAGTGAAAACAAAAAATTAATAAAATAATATTGATTTGATAATCCAATAATTTAGGTTTTTTTTTCATTGGTTGTCGAAACTAGTTTGCCAACCATAGCTAACATTAGATCAAGAAAAAATAAACCTATGATCATACGAAAAGTAGTCTAAAAATATATGATTTTTAAAGGAACACAGCTAACGTGGTATTTAAAAATATGATGATAGTTGTATTTTAAATGTGTTTTTTACTTAAAAAACATTAAAATAATATTTTTTATTTATAAGGAATTAATTCACTTGGTTAAATTTAATTTAAATCATTTTGGTTTAACATTAAAAAAAAATCCCCACTTGTTTCATTAAAAAATTGACTCAATGACACAATGAGTTTTTTTTAGGAATTATTTTAATGAATTTCTTATAACATATTAACCTTTTAATTACGATGATTTGTGTTTAGTATGGCGTGATTAGGGATAAAATGCCTTCATTTTCTTTGTTATTTGTTGGTTGAAAATATTATTTATTTATGAATTTAATAAGATTATCATGTGACCTCATGTGCCTTGGAGGTTTTTGGGTAGTTAGGAGTTAGGAATTGATTCTGTACTCCACACATTCATTGATTTGTCCATCCTGGTTAGGCAGACTTTGGGGATTTATTTTTCTCCTTTTTTGGAAGAATTGTTGGAATTGGACTGTGGAAGATGGCTTGGAGATGTATAAACCCTGTTTTCTACATTACAAAAATATAATTATAATTAATTTATTATAAGGGTCCAATTTTAGCATTAGTGCAATACTTGAGAAGGTGTATGATCTTTATAATTATTAGAATTTAAATTTCAAGTCAAGCTAAAAAATAAATTCTTATAAATTTGATTTAATCTCCATGCAATATATATATATATATATATATTGTATGAATATATCGCTTGAAAATAGAATAAAAAATTAATTCAATTGATCCCTTGATTTTTTTATTTTTCTCAACAATCAAGATATTTCTCCCTCTAACTTTTGTGCATCGAACATTCACCTCATAGATAGTATTTTCGTGAATTTTTATTTTTTTTAATTGATACCTTGGATAATAACTATAATAATGTTGGCTAGATTAGGGATT
>Ga0325405_1004231_pt1 | contig 14711 bp, 10 predicted proteins | sample PopdelMetagenome_21_FD_205663 | JGI IMG/M metagenome (GOLD analysis project Ga0325405, IMG submission 205663) | Populus deltoides microbial communities from Bellville, Georgia, United States - Xylem-Control-R2 | ecosystem: Host-associated > Plants > Phyllosphere > Stem > Wood/Secondary xylem... | reverse complement strand
GACATTGATCTTAATTCTTCTTACACATTCCCATGCATAGTTAACATTAAGAGAAAAAACAAGGTTTAATCGAAGAGATTAGATGGTTAGTTGACTAAATTAAGAATACAACAATAAATTTAAGGGTCATTTTAAATACTAATTTTTCTTTTTATCGTGATAAATAAATTCATATTTTAGCATGACTATAACAATAAATATTTCTCCCTTTTAGCACCAAACTCATAATGGTCATGGGCCCATCATTTTTTAGCCCATCTCCGAGCACTTTTTAATGGCTCGTGTAGAACATCCGAGCCCAGAAAAAAGGTTAGGCTTGGTGTGAAACCCAAGCCCAAAAAAAGGATTGTGAATTTTACAAGTTGACCCGAGTTGACTATATTTATTTTTTTAGATTTTTTTTTAATTGAATATTTTTTAATTGAGTTTCATAATCTTTCTCGATTTTTTTTCTATAGAGTTATCTCAATCTCATGATCCGAGGTAACATACTTGACATGTTGACTCAATTTATTTTTTCGGTCATTTTTAGTTCTATATATATATATTTAATTTGATCCCGCAACATTTATTTTTTTTTAATTTCATTTTTTAATATTTAGGTTGCTTGAGAATTGAGTTTTGTAATGTTTTTTAATTTGCTTTTCATGGAGTTATTTCAATCTCATGACTCAGATCACTTGCTTAACAAATTAACTCTAGTCAATCGAATATGTTATCATCTTAATATTTAAAAAATAATATCATATCAATATTTTATCATATTAATATTTTTTAAAAACAAATATTATTCAATATCTCGTATTCTAAGTTCATGATTAATTTTTTAATAAAAAAACAAAGTAAGAGAGATGCAACGCAGCGCAGGCCAATGATCAGAGAAAGGGGTATAAAACTGGATTACAAGCCCATGTGAGCAAGGTGTAGGCATTAGGCCTGTCAACATACCCTCATGGTAAAATTGCAGAAGCACACCATGATGGTTCATGGGCTGGAGGCAGGCAGGCACACGGATAAAAGAAAAATGTGCAGAGAAAGGGATATAAAACTTGTAGCCTTACTGGCTAAGCAATACCGTGCTGCTATTGCATAGAGATGGGTGAAAAGAAGCACCTTTTTTGACCACTCCCGCCTAACTCCAGAGGCAACTGTTGTCGTTATGATTAGCACTTTGTTCGTGGACTGAAACGCAACTCCATTAAGCAACCACACAAAAAATATCTCCCAGCACTGACAACTGGCTGAAGCACCAAAGTGCTTGTGCTTGTCGCTACAAGACAATTCCTTCTTTCTTTTTTGTTTAACGTATAGGGCTAAAGTTGTAAAATCACCAGTCGCCATTTGTGGCGACGATGGATGCTTCTGGTTTCTTCAAGGAATTATCTGCTGGGGGAAAGTACGTGGAGCTTGTTGAACATGGAGGTGCTCCCCCCCGGGTCAAAACTAACCCTTTTATCACATTTTAAATCAATAATTGGAGGGAGCTCTGTTTTGAAGATTAATTTCTCAACTTTAGGGTTTAAACAAAAATATAAACAAGAGAAGAAAAGTTCCCCGTAGGGCTAAAGAGTGGTCCACTCTAACGATATTCCTGAACTTTAGTCCTAAGTCAAATCACTCCCTATACTAAAACTTTTCAAGATTTCACCCCCGTAACTCTAGTTTCTTTGCAATCTACTCCATTGATTAACCAACTTTACAACTCCCTCATCGGTTTTAGTGATATTTTAGCCTTGCTTGGCATTTCGATGCGGCTGTATTTTTAAAAATATTTGAAAATTTCTTAGTTTTAAATTATTTTTTTTAATATTTTTGAATCGTTTTAATGTCCTGAAGTTAAAAATAAATTTTAAAAAAGTAATAAATATATTATTTTGATACATTTTTAAACAAAAAATACTTTAAAAATACAACTCCTATCTTTAATTATTAACATATAAAAACAGAGAGAAGCGATTTTAATTAAATATTATATAATTAATTTCTTGACAAGATATATTTATCTCTTAAATATGATTTTTCTTTAATTATCAACACAGAAACCTAGCGTGACTAGCCAGTAAGAAGGACCGTTTTCTCAAATCAAATTAGTTTAAGGGCGAAACTTTGAAGACTCTAAAGTTCAGGGGGTAATCTATAAAGGTCCAGAGTTCACGAAGCATTACGACAACAAGGCTCACTTTTTAGAGGCTGGAAAAGAAAAGGCAAAGCCAGCTCTTGGGCACTATATCCACGAATAAACCAAAATTTGTGCCTTCCTTAGACCACACCAAGCTACAGGACGCATACACGTGTCCTTCACCTTGTCACTTTCACCTTTAACTTTCACTTCAGGACACTTTTTCTTTTGTCCTTTCTTGTCCCCACTCATCGTCCCTCTCTGTATCTCACCCTCTCAATAGAAACATGGAGAAATAGAAAGGCGTTGTTTATTGTCTAATTCAGCTATATAAACCCTTCCCTGCTCTCGAACCCCTTCATGCCAAACCAAACCAGACCATTGAGTCATTTCGCACAGATTGGGCGCAGCCTAAATATCTCCAGAAGCTTGAGCCCTGCTGTATATTTTTAGCGAGCTTTGTTCAGTCATCCTCCTCTCTTGGTTTAGTTGTGTCTTGAAAGTTTTCGAGCAAGAACGATGAAGATGAAAGCAGGTGGCTTCTTGAAGAGGGTAATGTCCGTGTTGGCATCCATGGCCAAGGCTAAAACTCTGGCTCTGAAGAGCAAGACCAATGCCTTGAGGACGCGGTTGATAATATTCTCTCTACTCGGAAACAAGAAGATTATGATGAGCTCCATTACTGAGAAGCTCCATTCTCTGATGGGGCAGCATGAAAAAGATCAAGAAGAAGCATTGGAATTGGAATGCTTAGATCAAAACAAGGCCTTAGTGTTCCATAACCACCTCGACTCTATGTCGCCCCTCCTCAATCCTACTCACACCGAGTTGATGGAGAATATTGTTGCAGAGGATGGCCAAGATAACATTATTGGCTATGTCTATGAAGAAGCTGGCGATGGCGAGGAGAAGTATCCAGACCTTACCCACTCACTTTTTGACTCTGAAGGTGCAGAGTTTGAAGATTCAGGAGTGTCGGTGATAGATATGGTAAAGAATTCAAAGCAAGAAGGGGAGACGTTCAGCTTGGAAGACGAGATAGACCATGTGGCAGATTTGTTCATCAAGAGATTCCATCACCAGATGAGGCTGCAGAAGCAACTATCCATGAAGAGGTATCAGGAGATGCTTCAAGGGGCTACTGCTTAAAACTTCAAAGCCTTACAGCGAAGGTGCTTGTCAAGCACCATAAATGGTACTGAAAATACTCGTAAAACTACAGCCTGTGTTTTTATGGCTGCAACATCCCAAGTGCTGGAATGGGAATGGATAATTTTTTTTTTTTTTTTTGTAGATCTTGTAGTGTGTACTTGATGCTTTATAGCTCAATAATAAAACCAGAAAATCCAGATTCATCAGAGCATTTCCTTGTGATGGATACAACCAAAATCATATTCAAATAGAACGCAGTGGTTCCAAAAATAAATCTAAAAAGAATTAATGTCAATCACTCTCAACCCTTACAAAAGAATTAAAAGCAGTTTGTGTTTTATTATTGGTTTTATGCTGGTCACAGTAATGTTTATTGCCAGTAATAAATCAGGAGAACAAAACGAGAAATTGTCAAGATGATGATCCGTGAATTTCAAGTAAGAAATATGGGAATGGAGTTTAATTGGATGTTAAGAAAACCTAATATTTAATTACTTGTCAATAATCTTTCAGTTTTCTAGTAAACAGAATTGAAAGGCATCCTTACTTACCATTCTTTTCTTTATTAAGAATGCTTCCCTTTTTTTTAGTTTTAAAAAAATTTAAAGAATTAATATCAGATAAATATTTTAATTAGTTCCCTTTTTTTAGAAAAAAAAAAATTGCTTATTATTATTCAATTTTATAGCACTGCAAGAGACTTAGGTTTTGCCATCAATGAGCGGTGGAGGCGGTGCGCCATTTTGAGGCGGTTTGAAAATGTGTTTTTTAAAATATTTTTTATATTAAAATGTATTAAAATAATATATTTTTTATTTTTTAAAAATTATTTTTTAGATAAAACGATTTAAAATATAAAAAAATTAATTTTTAATAAAAAATATTTTTAAAAAAACCGAATCTACGGTATCTTTTCAATGCCCAATTAAATTTTTGTTAATAACCATAGAAAGTGGGTGTAACTAAGCTCGTATATCTTGCTAAAAAGAAAAATAAAATAATTTTTTAACAATTTATTTTTTAACGATAGAAAATAATAAATAATCATTTTATAGGCTCAATCATCTAACAAGATCCACTCCAAAATATCAAATTAAGGGTAAAATTAATTGATTCTCCAAATTGATAAAGGGCAACATTGTAAACGATCTGATAGAGGAGGGATAGTTTTGTAGCTAACCTATTTTTTCCCTCAACATTCCCTTTGGGAAAGAAATAAAACTAAAACCTACCCTCCATTAATCCCCCAAGCTCTGGGTTTGGAACAATTAGGGTTTGAATAAATTGTCCTCTGCATCTGCCAAAACCGAACTGCGGACAACAAATCCAAATCGGTACGCATTCATTCTCTCTTTTCTTCTGTTTTTTAGTTGATAGAGAAGGGGGTTGCAAGCAATTTATTTACATATTTGTTTTTACGTTTTGGGTTTCATTCATCTATCTACGCCAAAGTGGTTGTTCTAATTTTTTTTCCACTTCTTCAATTCATGGGAGACGTTAACAGAGAGAATCAGGGCCGAACTTCAATGAGCACACCACTTGTTGATGGACTCACTGGTATCTTAATTTTCAGCTGCAATTTCTCACCCGATTGCTGATTTCAATTTTTATTTCTTCTTAATTGCAAATTGAGTTCAGATTTCTATAACCGGGTGTGTTCTGCTTCTTATTTAAATATCTTATGTTTGTTGGGTGTTTGTTTTTTTGAATTTAAGACTAGACTACTGTTAGATTGTGGTTGAATGAATTTCGTGTTCTTATCCTTTAGTGTCTGAGGCTGCGGGAGATGATGTGAAAAAGACCTCTAGAGACCAGAGAGAAGCGCTGCCCGGGGAGCCTATATGTGCTGTTTGTGGTCGCTATGGTGAGTATATATGTGATCAGACTGATTCTGATATTTGCAGCTTGGAATGCAAACAAACTCTCTTAGGGAGGCCTGCTGAAACCCACCTTCCAGTTGGCCACCCACTTCCTAAACGACTGGCTGCAACTGATGAGTGCTTTTATGTTAGAGACTCAGAATCTCCTTTAACTAGCGATCAAACAGAACTGCTGAGGAGGAAACTTGAAATCCATGTGAAGGGAGACTCAGTTCCAGATCCCATTTTGTCTTTCTCTTCTTGTAATCTTCCTGAGAAACTCCTGCACAACATACAGACTTTAGGATATGACATGCCGACACCTATACAGATGCAAGGTATTGCGGCTGCTTTGACCAGAAAAAGTCTGCTTGCTTCAGCTGACACTGGCTCAGGGAAAACTGCATCCTTTCTGGTTCCTGTTGTTTCTCGTTGTGCGAATTTTAGGCATGGGAACTTATCTAAAAGTAAAAAGCCACTAGCGATGGTTTTAACTCCAACCAGGGAGCTTTGTATACAGGTTGAGGAACAGGCTAAATTGTTAGGAAAGGGTTTGCCTTTTAAAACTGCCCTTGTGATTGGCGGTGATGCCATGCCTAGACAACTGTACCGCATTCAGCAGGGTGTGGAACTCATTGTGGGAACTCCTGGTAGGCTTATTGATCTCTTAGCAAAGCACGATATTGAACTAGATGACATAATGATATTGGTCCTGGATGAGGTGGACTGCATGCTTCAACAGGGCTTCCGAGATCAGGTTATGCAGATTTTCAGGGCTCTCTCACAACCCCAAGTGTTGATGTATTCGGCTACAATGTCACAAGAGGTAGAGAAGATGGCAAGCTCTATGGCAAAAGATTTAATTTTTGTTTCCATTGGCCAGCCTAACAGACCAAGTAAGGCCGTGAAGCAGCTGGCTATCTGGGTGGAGTCAAAACAAAAGAAGCAAAAGCTTTTTGACATATTGATGAGCAAGCAGCATTTTCTACCACCATCAATTGTATATGTGGGTTCCCGAATTGGGGCAGATCTTCTATCTAATGCAATCACAGTCACCACTGGATTGAAGGCCCTATCAATTCATGGAGAGAAGTCTATGAAGGAGAGACGAGAGATAATGAAGTCATTTTTGGTTGGAGAGGTTCCTCTGGTTGTGGCTACTGGGGTTTTGGGTCGGGGAGTTGATCTCTTGGGCGTGAGACAAGTAATAGTGTTTGATATGCCCAATTGCATTAAGGAGTATGTCCATCAGATTGGGAGGGCATCGCGAATGGGAGAGGATGGTACATCTATTGTATTTGTTAATGAGGAGAACAGGAATTTATTTCCAGATTTGGTTGAAGTCTTAAAATCTTCCGGAGCTGTGATCCCTCGTGAGCTTGTTAATTCAAGGTATGTGAAGCGTTCTTTTCCTATGGGCAAGGGCCAGAGAAAGCGAAAGTATGGTTCATGAGTTTAATCTTTGTTATTTAACTGGCACTATTTGCTTGCCACACATGAAAAGTCTACTCTAGTGCTGCTTACTAAATACCTTGGCCTTGCTGGGTGCATGGACCAAGGAAAACACACTACCTTGAGAGCAGCTTCATGACTGCATAGTGGAGCAAGAATCGTTACCCTTGACTTTTCAAGGATGATGTTCGCAGAGGGAGAAGTGGCCCACATAAATATGCTATAGCCATGCAATATGTTGGTTGACGGCTATTTCCATAGTCCAAGCTCAATTACTTTTTTCTGCTGGTTTGTTTGTTTGGTTTACTTGGTCATTCTAGGAGGACAAGGGACATTAAGAATTGGGTGAGAAGATGTGCTGATATTAATTCACCCCAAAGCAGTTGAGGCATGCATAATCTATGCTTTGTGGAAGCCACTCTCCCATCGACTGAAGCATTTTGATTTCTGGATGGTTTTTGGTGGCTCTGCTTGAAATACTGGGGCAGTTTCATTTTGTAATGAAAATATTTGCAGGAATGATTTGGGTTCTAGCTGAGGACCTCAAGGCCCTGGCTCTGCGACTTTGAGTTTCTTACGTTTCCTAGTTGAAGGGACCACACACCTTGAATGATTGTGGTTTTCAGCTTGGTCCGGCATGGAATAGAGGCACATCTCTTGCAGTACTGAAGTAAAAAAAACCTGTAATGACGTGCTTCTATAGATAATTTACCTATGAAACAATGAAAGTAGCAACCAGAATATTTTGCATTGAATACAAATCTGGCTCGAACGTATTATTATGACTAGCATATAAGCATTTAGCCCCGGATTTGAGAGGTGGGGCCATAACAATTAGGTCCTCGTTGTGTTGTGTTGGCTTGACCTTTTCTTCCCTTCCCACGCTAACTGCTGCTAACAAAAAAAAAAAAAAACTGAAAATATCAATCAACAATTTATTGTGAATGGCAGTGGCAGTAATTATTAGATAAATATATTGAGATAATATTTTTTTTATTTTTTAAAATTTATTTTTATATTAAAATGATATGAAAATATTAAAAAATATTAATTTAAAATAAAAAATTAAATATTTTTAAAATGCAAAATCAATAATTCACAGCCGCCAAAATGGTTGATGCAGGAAGGACTGGCAAATCATCTCGTGGCCCATTATACTTGAAATCTAGTGCTAGCAGCGTAACTCAATGGGCCACCGCGTAACCCAAAAGAAGAACAGTTGCGCGCGGGTCCACACATCCAATACAAGATAAATTATATAAAAATCATCAGCTCGGGCAGACGCGTTTCGTGGAAGATTTATCTTACCAGCAGTTGCTTGCTAACCTAATATAATTAATTATCACAACAAAAATTAATAATTAAATTTTAATAATCTCTTAACTTAATTCTCTGTTAATAAACTAAAAGCATGCTTGACAGTTTAAAATTACATTTCAAATGGTGCTCTAAAATATAATTTTTATTTATTTACTGTGTTTTTTAAAATTGTTTTAATATATTGATATTAAAAATAATTTTAAAAAATAAAAGTATAAATATATATTTCTAAAATATAACACTCGGAAACGAATACCCGGAAAAAAAACGATATATTGTTTGTTTTGGTTTCAGGTTTCAACTCCCTCGCGAATAACATCATCAACCAACGACAACCGTACGATATCATCCAGCCAAAAAAGTTTAATGAGTCAATGCTTGAAAATCTGCACATAATTCTAATCTCTTCATTTCCAGCACCAGATCATTTCACCAACACATACAGGTAACTTCTCTTCTTCTTCTTCTTCTTCTTCCACAACTCCATCTCTTTCTCCCATTATCAATTTCTTCTTTATATATATATATATATATATATATATATTATAATTGAACATCGACATGTTTTGTAAATCAAACAAATTTCTCTCATCAGATATACTGCCTCTTTATTTTTTTCTAATCTGTTAAATGTTAATGATTTTCTACCAGGCAGTTCAGTTGTCCTTGTGCCATAAGTTAGGTGAAGAAGGAACGGTTAGTGTTTGAGCCGTTTCAGCATGAGAAATGGGACATGGAGCGTGGGTGAATCTTCCAGCTCAACTTCCTTGAGCAGTCAGCATGATAATGAGGATGATCGGATGATTGCTCTTGTGTTAACCGAGGAGTATGCCAACCTAGATAGAGGAGTCGCTAAACGCCTTTCAAATCTTGCACCTGTTCCTGTAACTAACCCACTTTTCCATTAATTAATAAATGCCTTTTTTTTTATCTATTTAATTAATGATTCTCTATCTATTTTTTTCAAGAAGAGTTTGTGCAATACTCGTAGAGTTAGAAAATGTCCGTGAATTGTTTATGATTTTGCATGATCGATCTGTTTCTCGGCTTTGATAAGATTTTAATTAAATGTTCAGCATGTTCCGCGGATAAATTCCTACATTCCCAACCTGAGCGACGCCAGTTTGGATCATCAAAGGCTTCTTCAAAGGTATGTCCTGCATTTGGTAACCAATCGCCAAAAGGCAGATAAAATGTCGTTTTCTTTTGGTTCATGATTAGGATAAATGACAGCACTCATACACTTGCATGGAAATGTTTGAATTCTTACTTCTAGGTTTAATGAGAAGTTATTGATTCTCATTTGGAAGGAAAGCACAGCTTTTAAATATAGTACTGAGAGGGAGGGGGGTGGGGGGGTGGTAGGCTTAGAGAAACTGCCAGTTTATGTTCTGAGAGTTCAGCTCGGGTAAAATAATTGGTAAATCTCACCGACTAGCTTCAAGCCTTTAGTATTTTACACTGGAGACTGTTCAGGATATCAAATAGAATTTTCCTTTAAAACAGTACTATTTAGTTTGGGGTCTCATTGGGTTAATGCTAGAGTTTGTTATTATGCAGATGCTCAGAGATAATGTGTTTTTTATGTTTTTCTTTCAGGCTAAATGTTTATGGTTTATGTGAAGTGAAGGTTTCCGGGGATGGAAATTGTCAGGTATGTTGACTTTAGAAGTCACGTGGAAGTGTTTTCTCGCTCTTGGCCTGATGGAATTGATTTCTCCCTTCTTGATTTATTGCAGTTCCGTGCACTTTCAGAGCAGATGTACAAGTCACCTGAGCATCACAAGCATGTTCGAAAGGATGTTGTGAAACAGGTGGGGGTTCTTTGATGTGCCTAATAGATTTCTTTGAAAGGTGGATTTGGTTCATTAAAATCAGAATTAAATTGAATTGGGGCTTCTAATTTCAAACCTTTTCATGTGATCTTAGTGCTTTTGCTAAGTGAAGAACCGAACCAACCTCTTGTTGCAATACAGTAAAGGAATGATAAATAAATGTTTGATGGGATTTAAACTTCGTAGTCTAAGAACAGGACTTTGAGGGGAGGATGAAATGGCCATTAAGGACATCATGTTCGCTTCATTATGGGCACATGTCACATCCCTTTCCTCTGGCCTTGCTGCTGGTGCTGCTAAATTCCAACTTTAGATCCATGCCAGTAGTTCTGATGTTACCACCATTACTGCCACCTCATCTCTCGGCCTCTTCCCCATATTGTGCAATGTGTTGTTTCTCATGTGTTAGCAGCACGCTTGAGTTGCAATGACCAGCCAGCCTCTAAGTTGCACAATTACCACCAGCACCTTCCTTCAAAAGTAAGTGGTAGTTTGCCATTTTAACTACTTTAGGAGGATTCCGTCTGGCAGGTTCGGTGCAGGCATGATACCATCGCTACCTTATCGTCTTTGGCACTCAACCAGACTAGCACTGCACCGCATTACCTCAGCATATCAAACTGCTTGTAATCTCCAAACATCTGATTGTCAAGTCAGTCACCTTCTCGCTGACAGGACAAACACCCACAATGCAGCACCTTCAGTCATCTCTATGTCTTTCATGCCTCTAGTTTCTCACTGCTGCTACAACCAACATCATGTGCCTCTCATTAGACCAGGACCACTTTCTCCTTGTACAATTTTGAAGATCCTAACCCAACTGCCATTTCACGCTGCAATTTTCTACAAATCTCAAGCATTTTGAAGAAGAATCTCATAACTAAGATAGCTCTTCCTCATAGCAAAAATATTTCACACTCATGTCTAGTTTCAAGATCTGCAATTGAGTACAAATGCACGGTCTGACATAGAAAGTTCTATATGTTTGACTCAACACGTTTTAGTCTAGCAATAGCAAAAGAGGTTAGCCATCTGTCAAGGCAAAAGACTCAACAGTGAACACTAATGTTATTTTACCTTTTCTTTTGGTTCATTTTCCTGTTTTAGCTGAAAGAGCACCGCTCGTTATATGAAGGCCATGTCCCGATGAAGTACAAACGTTATTGCAAGAAAATGGCAAAGTATGCTTACTTAAGAATCATTTACTTTTTGTTGCAATTGACCTGTACTTTGTGGTTGCATCTACTTTGTGTTTTAGTTTTATTGTTAGTGATTTCAGTTTCTTCTTGTAATTAACTGCCCAATGCAGGTCTGGTGAATGGGGGGACCATGTTACCTTACAAGCAGCTGCTGATAAGGTCAAGTATCTTTTTTTCAAACTGTTATGAGTTCCTTCAGTTCACTAATTTCATAATTATGATGCATCATTGGGGTGTTAGAGGACTAGACCATTGTTTTAACATTCTTTACTTGAAATTATTGTGATGAGAAACGTGGAGACTGTATTCAATCATGTTGGTCTCAGTTGCATTTTCTCCTTTGGAGTTGCTGCTTTTCTTTCTCCTTGATTTTACCTATATCAAGAGGTAAACGTAGTCGATCGGACTGAAGGTTGATAAGCTACCCTTTAATTGCAACAATTTTGTGGCTTCTGGAATACAGTTATTCAGCTTCTCATTCATGAAGTACTTTAGTAATCATATGGTTATCTATTATTGGGTAAAGGGTTGATGGAATATGACAATATAGCGGAGGTAATACTGCAAATAATAGCATTTCCTCCCTTCTAATTTAATGTAATTTAAATCCGCTTATCAAACCTGCACTTGAAATATTGGTGGGTGGGATTTAAGATTTGGGTGTTTTATGACAGCTTAATTAATAATAATAGCATAGAGACTTCTCCCTCACTTTGATTCTCTTGTGCTGTCTAGGACTGACTTTGTGCTTGTTTCACCATAGGATTGATTTTATACAAGATGTTGATGTTGAGATTGTTTCAGGGCTTCCATTGTCAAATCTGAAACAAATATCTTGTTGTGTTGTTTTATGTAGCATGGGATCACAGTCTTGCACTAAATAGAATATAATTAGAAATTAGTAATGGATCATGAAATATGCACCTGGAGAAATTAGCCATTGGATGTCCAAGGGAAACATTTGGTTAAATATCTGGTGGAACAGTAGAAATTGTCGTACTGCAATTCTTTAAGCCTGGAACAAGGAAGAAAAAAATGTTATTTTTATGGAATGGATTGGTAAATATTTATTTTAATAAACACATGCACTCCAATGCTTAAGAATGGTGCAAATGTCTTCTGAAATTTTGTCAAGTTATATGCCCCAATTTCCCTGTGAGCTTCACTTTATGATATGCTGCTAAAGTTGTACCATTTGGCATAATTCAGCACCGCTTTTTATTATATTTCTGGTTTTTAATATGCAGTTTGCTGCTAAGATATGCCTTTTGACATCTTTTAGAGATACCTGTTTCATTGAAATTATGCCACAATACCAGCCACCAAAACGAGGTAAGAACTGCCTCTGTAAGCTGTCGTAAAACCTCTGATATTGTTGAACATTCCACTCGCATTACTTTGACAGAGAATTAATTCTATCTGCAAGTCGGAATTTTTGAGAATTGAGTTTGTATTCAAATTAAAACCTTTATGATTCAATCCAACTGACTTCTGCAGGATTTAATAATTTTTTTGCTTCCTGCAACTCAAGAGCAGGCAATAAAAGCCTATCGGCTCTGAAAAATAAATTTAGTAGCCCATCTATTTGAATTAAAAAAGAAAAAAATAATAAAAAATTACAGGACCTTAGCCCATGTATGTGATTCCAATGTGCACTTCTGGCTAATTTATCAATGTTGTTGGATACGAAGTAGCAAAGATATGAAGAGGCCTTATAGCTCTAAATTTTGAATTTGGGAAAGCATTTATCTTTAAACATTGTATTTTTACTAAAGATGTTATAAATGCCTTGATGAACTTGGTACTTTTACCATCCTCGTTTACTTTTAATTCTTCATGATGCAGAGTTGTGGTTGAGTTTCTGGTCCGAGGTACACTACAACTCATTGTATGAAATCCGAGGTTAGTTTAAAAAATAAAACTTAATTCTCTTAGGTGTGATATTCGAATGGTTTTGTGGTCTTAAATGAAAAGGACCAATGTGATTTTGTACTAAGATGCCTGGTTCCAATATCAGATGCTCCTGTTCCACAGAAGCCAAAGAAGAAACACTGGTTGTTCTAGATGAAGCCGAGACTGTTGATTTTGGTATAGCAATTGGGATCATTTATAAAGATTTTTCTACTGCACATAGTTTTGCTACATATTGTGTTACATCTTCATTATTTCATATCTTTCTTATAGGAAATAAATTGTTTATCTCTTGTAAAGTTATTGATTTTGTTTTGGGTTTTAAGAGGACATGCCATGACATTTTCAAACTATTGATGCATTGGGATAGGGCTAATATATTATTATCGACTCGTTATAGTGTCCTTTTCCATTCCTTATCGTCTCAGCTCGTCTCAAATAGAAGTTCTGGTTTAAGTCATCAATTATGCTTGCTTTTTTTTTTTTTTTTAACAGGAATATTATTTACATGCTCTTGTTAATTTGTAGTGGATCACTGGATGTTATAAAATAGATAGCAATATATCTAAATTCTAATGAAGGGTTATCGGAAACAAACCTAGAACAAGCAGAAGTCAAAGAATTAAGAGCTAGAATGGATAGCAAGATGAGGAAGGGGAGTTTTATTTGTTTTTAATTTGCTTTGGTGCAAGATCCACTTATATTGCTCAGGCTGTATCTGTTTTGGGATTTGGGAGTTGCGTCTTGTTTCTAGCATTTTAAATATACCAAACCATGCGGATCGCTGGAATCCAGCTTCTATTTGCAGAGACGATCAGGTTAGTGAGTGGTAAGCATGCACACAGGTCAGATCCTAGGCAAAACACGTTCTTCTTAGTCCTCCTATAAGATTATTTATTTATTATAGAGAGATTAATCGGAATCCATTCTTAAATTCCATAAGCTCCCATTAACAACATTGATTAGCATTTGGTTGCTTCCATGTTTTGCTGGTCTCCATCTCCCAGAAGGAACAGAAAAACTAGCTGGTGATGTGCCCCCAGATTAGCCATAAGTAAATTATTCACTAATTAACAGCCTGGTGCCTCTTTGGCGTTGCTTGACATGGTTTAACTGTATTTTAAAAATTCTTGATTTTTTTTAGTTTTATTATTATTTTTTATGTTTATAGATTATTTTGATGTGCTGATATTAAAATTTATTTTAAAGTGAAAAATATTTTGAAAAACAATATATTATAACTTACTTATATATATATATATATATATAGTGTCAGTGTGTATCCCTTCCATGTTATCTCATTGATAAAAGCAATTCACACAACCAGCTCACGTGCTCTGATCCATCTATTGTCATTAATTATTTATTCCTTGATTTCCTCTTTCGGTGGATTGATTGAGCATTCCGACCACATTAGTTTATGTTAAGAGTAAAGGATAACAGGATACAGATTTCTAAGAGAGTAATGGAACTGGTCCTGCTCTGTAAAAAATCTATACTTTCACTTTAGTCCCTCTACTTTTTATTTAAAAAATTCTTATTTGTTATCATTGAGAAACTTGCCCCTCTAAACAAATATTTCTAAAAAGGGCAAAAAGGAAGTCGTTTGTCTTTGGAACTTTGCTAAGGCGACGTAGAAAACTTGTCTCGTGCACATGAGAAGGCCAACCGAATTCAGGGGACCAGACAGTGGAAGGCAAGGCAAGGCAACCACCGGCCTGGCTGTTCTGGTGGCTGCTACTTGTATACGTGCCCAACTATGCATGGACCTCTCTCTGCAAACAAAAGATAGAGCTTACAGCTACACCACCACGTGTGGCCATGACATGTTCATTCATAGACAGAATTCGGGCTTTCCTTTCCA
>Ga0325405_1004228_pt1 | contig 14713 bp, 6 predicted proteins | sample PopdelMetagenome_21_FD_205663 | JGI IMG/M metagenome (GOLD analysis project Ga0325405, IMG submission 205663) | Populus deltoides microbial communities from Bellville, Georgia, United States - Xylem-Control-R2 | ecosystem: Host-associated > Plants > Phyllosphere > Stem > Wood/Secondary xylem... | reverse complement strand
AAAAAAAAAACAAAGTGCGAATACAAATAAAAAAATAATAATTGAGCAATACAAATTCAAATGAATTGAGAATCCAGGTCCAATCCTATCCAATTATTTTGAGTCAAATCAGATAGCTTTCAGGAGAAATTTTATTTTATGATGACCGGGCCACCAGTTTTGTGATACTTGGATTTAAATAATCTTTGTAATATGTAGGGCTCAACTCCATCATATGCATTCTGTATTTTCACCGATGCATTAAAAAAGCTTTCCTTTTATCAATTTAACATTCATATTTTCAATTTCTATTAATTGAATATAATTTATCTAAATGGAAAAGGAAACTACTTAACAGAGAGTGTGGACCAAGGCGATCTAATAAACTCGAATGAAAGAAAAAAAAATCATAATAATTCCCCATGTCTTTAAAAAGATTTTACTCAATTGGTTGAGATAGATTTTTCACTACTAGAAAATCAATGAATATAAACAGAAGTATTGATAGATTTTTTCTATTAGTATTTTACGATGATCTTTACCGACCAAATTTTTTCCATCGCTAACTTTGTCGATAAATACCGATGTAAATATATCATTGGTATTTTTTTATGTGTTCACCGACGTGTAAGTTTTTACAGATGTTGTTACTGATAGAATTACAATTGGATTCAAATAGCCAAACTATACAGTGACGTGTCACTTAGACTGACAGAATTGTCGACAGATTGATAGACGAAATAATTCCATTGGTAATATTTAACATATGACCTGACGCTCGACCTTTCTCTCCCCCTCCTATATTTCTCTTTCTACCTTAAAAAACCTATGCAACAAAACAAACAACCCCCCTCCCCCCCTCCTCATCTCAATATAACTCATCTTTCCATAGCTTTTCCAGTCACAACAACACTCTGTTTAACAACATCCATGTTCATATTGAAATTTATTGCAGATTTTTCATCTTAAGTAATGCATCTATCCTTTTTAAAATTTAAACATATTTTTAAAATGTTAATTTTTTTAATTGTATATTTTTGTAGTATATGTATTTTGTTTGGGTTCTTACTTGTTTTATTGTTTTTTCTCAAATAAACTTGTTGTATGGATTTATAAATTTGTACATGTTATGGTTTGATTTAGATTCTGTAAAATTATATTTGTTTGTAAATTATTGAAGCTTATGTCGAATTACCGACTTAGGTGTGTTGTTATAAAATAAATAATAACTTATTTAACGGGTTCGTTTTATATTCTGTCAATTTTATTGTTGAGTTGTAATTTTTATAAATTTGTATAAATTTATATCTACATAGATAATTGATAATGAATTAAGAGAAGTATTAAAGTAGATTGAATAATCTTGAGCTAAACCAATATTTTTGCAATTTTATTTACTTAGCGTAGTTAATTAATACATGTTGTCATCATTATCTAATATAGATTTGATAAAAGTCATGGATGATGATTCATGAATGTATTGAGGTTCACCCCAAGGATTATAGAGGATGGATTATTGTAATGGGGTTCAGGGTTTTATTAATTACGCTACATCTAATTCGAGAAATATTAGTGAAGGCGGTATTAGATGTCCATGCAAGAGGTGTACAAATAAAAAAGTTTTTCGATCTAAATATTGTAACGATGCATCTTCTACACAAAGGGTTCATAAAAGAATTCTTGTGTTGGTAAGCACAAGGTGAACCATTTGTTCCTTACAAGACCATGGTAGAAAAGATGGTTAGGTTAACTTCTAGTGCTAGTAACATGCATGAAGTTGTACATGATAACAGTAATCCTTATAGGACTATGGTTATGAATGCGATAAGAATGAATTAGGGTAATGCCGGTTAATGTCCAATCATAGATGAAAAATCTAATGCAGACGCAACCAGGTTCTTTGATCTTTTAAAAGATTCTAACAAACCATTATGGGATGATCGCATAAATCACAGTAAATTATCATGCGTTGCACAGGTGTTTACAATCAAGTCAGATTATGGGTCGAGTGAGGGTGGTTATGACAGATTACCGAATCAGCGAGAAGCATTTTACCTGAAGAAAACAGGCTGAAAGAGAACTTCTATACTGATAAGTCCATGATAAAACTCATTGGTCTAAAATACCATAAAATTGACATGTATCTAAATTTCTGCATGTTGTACTACCTTGAAAATGTTGAGCTAACCGAGTGTATGATATGCGAGCATTCTCGTTATAAACCTATAATTGGCAGAGGAAAGACTTTTGTCGCACATAAAAAAAAAACTTAGATACTTCCAAATCACACCTAGACTACAGAGGTTATTTATGTCACTAAAGAATGCTGAGCACATGACATAACACCAATCACATGATACGGTGGATGAAGTGATGGTGCACCATTCTGACGGTAAAGCATGGAAACACTTTAACAATATGCATCCCTACTTTTCAGCTGAATCAAGAAATATACGTATTGGGTTATGTACAAACAGATTAAATCTATTCAGGTCATTTGCTGCTTCTTATTCTTATTGGTCGGTTATACTCACGATTTACAACTTGTCACTGGATATGTATGAGGCTGGAGTTTGTGTTTTTATCCACGGTCATACCCGATCCTAATAGTCCAAGCCAGAATATAGATGTTTGTCTTCGACCATTGATTGATGAGTTTACATAGTTATGGTCCTCTAGGGCTTTGACTTATGATATATCAATGGAAATTTTTTTCTTATAAAGACAGCTTTGATGTGGACCATCAATGATTTTCTAGCTTATAAAATGGTTTCTAGTTGGGGCAAGTATGGAAAACTAGCATATCTATACTGTATGGAAAATAAGAAGGCATCCACACTAACAAATTGCATTAAAACGTCTTTTTTTTTACTACCACCGACGTTTCTTACCAATGGATCACAAGAATAAAAAGAACAAAAATGATTTTTTTATTGGTAGAGTTGAAAATGATGTTGAACCCCCGTGTCTTTCTGGTGAAGAATTATATGACGTGGTGTTAGAGTACGGTGATATTATTTTTTTGTTTTCAATTTGGTAAGTAGAAGTTCCTGGTTTTAGTTTGACCCATAATTAGGTAAAGCAAAGTATTTTTTGAGAAATTTCTTATTAGAAGACCAATCTCCTCCACCATAACCTTGACGTCATATACATAGAAAAAAAACATGTTTGAGAATCTTTTCAACACGATCATGGACGTGAAGGGGAAGACAAAGGATAATATCAAGGCTAGAAAGGATATAGCGTTGTTTTGTCACCGTAAAAATATGAAGTTGGTTTATATTGGGTAATGAGTCGCAAATCCCAAAGCAAGCTTCGCCTTAGATAAAAATACACAACTACTAGTCTACCAATGGCTTAAGAGTCTATGTTTTCCGGATGGAATGCCTTAAACATATCAAGAGCCATGTTTTCCGGATGGAATGCATTATATGGAATGAAGAGCCATGTTTGCCACGTGTTTATGCAAGCACTCATTCCATTAGCTTATCGTGATTTATTGCCAAAGGGGATATGAGATGTACTTACGAAGATCAGTCATTTTTTTAGAGATATATGCTCCAACAAGTTGCAGATAGTACATTAAGAGGCTTTAAACAAATATGATCCAAACAATATGCAAACTTGAGATAATATTTCCTCCATTATTTTTTTTGACTCGATGGAGCATCTCCCTATACATGTACTATATGATGTAAAAGTTGGAGGGTCAGTCCAATATAGATGGATGTATCAATTTGATAGGTTAAAGATTACACATACAATGTAATTAAAAATGTATTTTCATTGTTTTTGCTAATTAAAAACATTTGTTTAATTCCATTTAGGTACTTCTTCAACCTTAAGAAAAAAATATTAAAAACAAGGCACACGTTGAGACTTCAATATATGAGGCCTATATTATTGAGGAGATCTCAATAATTATCTCATATAATTTTAAGCCTCATTTCAGAACAAGAATTAATTATGTTTCAAGGTGTTGTGATATCGCGGTCATACAAATTAATTACCTTAGCTTAAATAAACAAGATAGAATAGAGCAAGTAAAGGGTTAATCCCACGAAAAAGATTTAGTTCAAATTTTTATGCTATACAATATGCAATGGGGGGATTTTGAGATTATCTAGGCTATAGTATAACAAAACAATCAAACTAAATTAAATACATCAGAAAACTATCAAGAGAACAAACCTTGGTTTCAAGTAAACATCCACCTACAAAACTCAGAATCGATCATTGAAAGGAAACATCAATTTATATTCTGAATCTTTATCTTTTTAATATTGGTTAGTTAACAAATATATCGTATAACTAACCCTAACCAATAAACAATCACAGTGTTCGCACTAGTAATTTAATTCAATGGCAGCCTTAAGAGCAAGATAAATTGATTAATCTAGACAACATAACTATCCACAGTTCAAGTTTGATTTGTTCGAATGTTCTCCATAAGATTAATAACGGAGATCCACCACAATTATTAAACTCAGTTGCTTCACAAGTTTATATACCTCAACTCCGGTTTGGATATCAAACTTAGCAATAGATTATTCACAATAATAACTTAGAGTCAGCTCTAACAATTAAAATAAAAAATCATAGGAAATAAGCATAGGAAAACAAACATATTCATCATATAAACTGAAAAGAAAGGGTAAGAAATTCAAAGGTTTATGTGTCCTTGCAACCAAGAAAAAGAGCTTAGTCTTGCATGTCTATTAAACAACTAATCAAAAGGAAAGAAGAATGCATGATTTCGGGTTATTGGAGGAAAGAGTGTGTTTTTCTTCTCTTCTGGTCGCCTCCTCTCTTCTTTTCTCTCTTTCTTTTTATTTGATAGAAAACCCTAATCCCTCTTTCCTACAAAATAGTCCTTACCTAAATAGACAATTTACATTTAAGTAGTAATAACTATTTTCCAAAAAAAATTGAAATAGCCTTGCATAAAATCCTTAAGCTTTGACTTTGGACTTAGAAGAGTTAAATTATTGAAATAAAGACTTGGATGTCGGTTTCGATGCTTTGGAAAGTAATTTGGACTTGTTTCTTCACAAAACCTGTTTGTTGGCATAATTCATGTGTCATCTTAGAAAAATCATATATCTCTTATATGAGATTTTTTCTGTTGAAATTTGGTATGAGGATAAGTCTTTGAGTCAGGAATTTAAAAAAATTGAGTTTGCATCAAATGGACTTCTCTAGCTTAAGATATTCAAATCGGATGGTCAAACGTCAACACTAGTAAAATGTGAGATTTGTCTTTGAAGGCTGCGATTTCCATGCTATTTCTTTTTATTTTTCGTGCTATATATGTATAGAAAGGTATCGATGTTAGCTTTCTAATGCCATAGGAATCACTTCGTTTTGACTTCTAGAGCTCAAGTTCTGCATAAAACATCGATCAGAGGTCAAATCTGTCAATTATCTCCAATTTACTTCTTTTTTAATCTTACATCTAAAAGTACCTTAAAAACATAAAACAAAGAATATCAATGCATTTTATATATAAAACATAGACAAAATACTACGTAAATATGAGTAAAACTATCAAATAATATGGTTGCATTATAAGACATGATGATGATGGTAAAGTGCCTTCGAGTAGGAACTTGTCAATATTCTTTAATCCTGGATGACCTGCACCAAACAATGTTGTTAGAAGAAGATATTTGTCTAAAATAGAATTCAGATAAGCATATAAGTATTGCCTATTTAACTGCGAAGAACTGAGACCTTTTATTCAGTAAGTATATTATTTAAAATTTGTTGTTAATAGACTATTTATCTCTTGTAATATCACAAACTCATACATTATTAAATACCTTGTAGGCAACATCGTCAATATTTACTATCTAAAAACTCACAACTGATCGAATCTCAAATATTTTTATTACAAGATGAATAATTTGTCACGTGGTTCAGAACACATGTAAGTAGTATTTAATTATCATTATCTATCGAGATACTTAATTTCATTACACATTTCTCGTTCACTGTTGTACTCGATGTACCACCTTTATAAATTAGAAGGGAATGCTAGTGCTATATTGTCTTTACTAAGTCTAGGTCTTAAAAGAAAGATGAAGTGCTACAATGGGTATTTTTTCAATGGATACGTGTTTCATACTGAAGAATATGGGCAGGGTAGAAAGACATGTGACAGTGAGGTTTGTGTTAAGGGATCAACTTCAAGTGAGTTTGAAGTTTACTATTATGAGAAATTAGAAAAGGTAATTGAATTGCAATATTATAGCAAGCATAATAGAGTATTTTTATTCAAATGTTATTGGTATAACACTACTGGCAGAGGAATCAAAATAAATCCCTATCATGATTTGGTCGAAATTAATTTAAAAGTTAAACTTCGCAACGTCAATAATGTCTTTGTTTTTGCCAAGCAATGCCAACAAGTTTATTACACATATACCCCTTCCTTTGAAAATGATCGTTCAAGAATTGATTGGTTATCTATATTGAAAATCAAGCCCAAGGGTCGTATCGAGATTGTTTAAGATGAGAACAATGAATCAAATGTAGGAGATGATGTCTTTCAAGTTAATGAGTTGGTTAATTCATATTGAGTTGCTTCATCAATTGACTTAGAAGAAAATTCAATGTTTTTCACCTTTGATAATATTTTTGTTGATGTTGATGCTGAAGAGTTGAATGTTGTTCTGAGCACTAGCGGACAAGCATAGGTTGATGAACATGATGATAGCAATGAAATCAACGTAGAAGATTGTGATGGAGCTGATGACGATTCAATTGAATAAGAAGAAGAAGACAATTTTAAATAACTATCAAAACACGAAACTATAATGCCATAAACTATAATATAATATTTATTGATGAAATTCTTTATAAAGAAGTATTTATTTTATTACTGTTTTGTGAACTTGTGTTATTGTGTTGTGCTGCAACATTCAATTTAAGTATCTGCAAAATGGATAGATAAGGAATACATATACAATCAGGCGTCAGACCTTGTTTTATGCCGATGAAAATACCGACAGACTATACATCACACCGATGGAACTATTGACGGTTCGTGTCTGTCAGTGTATTCTAGAGGTGAAGGGAATTGTTCCCCTCCTCTTACACTATTCATAACATCGATGGAAATATCAACGGTTTATATTTTTTGGTGTATTCCTAAGGCGAAAGGAACTATTCCTTTTGCATGTCAGTGATGACAATTAAAGTTTATTGATTGAATGGTAGGTTCTAGATGGAATCACTAACGGACTGTGATTTCCAACGTGCTGGTAATTAATGCATCTTTGATTGTTTACTATTCACTATTTTACCAACAGAATCATGGACAAACTGGAAAAAATCTAAAGGGCTTTTTGAAATTTTTAGTGTGAAAAAAAATTTCAAGGGGACTTTATCGAGAGAATCACCAACATACTAATAAAAAATAATAATATTTAATAGTCCATCGGTAATTCCCTTGGGAAAATGTAATATAAAAACCAATAAGCGCAGCAGAACTTCTTTTTTTTTCTTTTTCTTAAGGCTCAAAATCACTCTCAGTCTCTCAAATCCTCTCATCGATTCTCTACATTCTGTCTTTCAAACATAAAGGCTAGAAATCAAGCTTTTTTTCTCTCAACACAATCAACATGTATATATGGTGAATCTTTTGACACATTTTCTTCTGTTTTTTTTTCTTTTATTCAGTTTATTAACAATGTATTTTTTTTTGTTTTTTTTTATCACATGTAAATAAAATCTTAAATTAAGCACAACATTAAGGTAAGAATTTTTCATTCCTAAGGCCTATATTTATTTTTGTATTATTTTTTTGTCTATTTTTTTTCTATATTGCAATAATATTTTTATTGTTTTGTTGAATTTTAATTATTATTGTCAAATTTGTTGTTCAATGTAAATTGAATATATAGGATTAAATTTAATTACAAAAAACTCTTATCAATTTAGGATTAAGAATATTATCACATTGAAAATAAGATGAAATTGAATTATTCAAAATTGTTGGTAGAAATAAAATAAAATCAACTGGTTTATGGCATATATATTGTCTATTTACAGAATTAAAATTTTAGGTAGTTTCTAGTATAGGGGAGGTGCTGCCAAATATTTTTTTAAAATCAAAATTGTTTATCAAAATATTCATTAAATTTGTGTAGATGCATCGAGGAAAATCAATTGCACATCGTGAGCATAGATCGCAGTTAGTTCTTCTAGCAGCGATAATGACAACGAGTTATTAGGTGCCGACCAAGAAGAGGCACACCTGAAGCACACACATCTACTGAATATGTTGCCTCTTTAAGTTCGATTTCGCAATGTAGAGGCACAAGTATAAGGTACATTGGAAGAACAACCTTTCAATGTAAGTTTGTTTTGCTTTAAATTGGTTTATATTTAACAATTTATGAACAAATAATATTTCATTAAATTTATCAATTTTCAGGTTCACAAGCATTGAGGTTACCCGAGTAATAACATTGGCATTTAAATCGTCGATGAAAATTCCATTGTTTCAATAGAGTCACGTTTCCAAACATCTTGATTGGAAACCACATGTCGATGCATGATTTACAAGATTTAAGATTAGTGTTAACTTAATATTTTTACTATTTTTTAAGTTAATTCCTTTACCTTATTGAAATTATTGAATTATTTTATATAAATTTTTAATGCAAGGCTAAATTTGAGTGGGATAAAGCAAATGATAATGTTGTGAGGAGAGTTTGGGAAAATCACGTTGCAATTAGGTAACATCAAAAACAATATGATAATATTTTTTTATTTTAAATATTAAAATTTCATTTGTCATTAACTCATCTAGAATACTTTTATATCATGTAGGTTGCGTGATTTTTTATATAGTGCAAAAAAAAATCTAAAAAATATGCCAGATAAAACGCTCTACTAGGCTGGAATGACGTGGTGGTTTTGAAGGATTTCAGGCCGCCATACATCTCGAAGAATATATGGGCATAATATATTCAGCACATGATGTTCGAGTGTTTCACACGACGGTTACAGTCTGGTGTAAGGAACCGGAGCTGACAAATTCACGGTTTGGTTACCACGCACACCGGTGACTCCATTCCGTTCGTTTCTCATGTGAAGCGAATGGTAAGATTAATTTTAAATACATCTATCCTTAATTAATTTTTTGTTATTTATAAATATATTAAAATGAAAATATTTTTTTCTTACAGGCTACGGCTCTTGGATGTTAGCCAAGTCCAATGGAGTTTTTTATGGAGATGCACATGCGGAATATAGGCCGCCAAAAAGGGATACAACATTTTGTTGACAATTGTGCTTAATGCTTTGTGGTACGTTCGTTCAACCATTTTCTTTCGTAAGTTATTATTTTCTTGAATTTGATGATTTCATTTTTTATTTTCAAGAGACATATAACAACTAGTTGAATGAAAGATACAAGGACAATCCTTTGACTCACCCGAATTTCGATCCAAATTTGTGGATGGAGACAGGATCGTCTGGTGGACCCGATAGAAATCGGATGTACGGACTCTCCAACACTACGACCAAGAACTTACTGATGGCTCGTAGTGTCTCAACCGTTGGGAGCTCGCAATCGATACCGAGCACTCAGTCTCTGGAGATCAAAGCCTTGTTACAATAAGGAGTGCAAGAACATACGGCCCATCTAAATGAAAAATATGAATGACTCTCTACTGATTATGAATAACTTCGCCGAATGGTCATGGATATTAGATCACAGATGGGTGGTACATGTACACCCTTTTATTGGCCCTATGATCCCGGAACGACCATTCTCCTCCTCCAGCACCACCTTTGTTCTAGTTTCATTGTATTTGAACATATAAATTTGTAATAAATATTTGGCTTTTATATTAAGATAATTTGTTTTTACATACTTGAATTTTATACAATTTTAATTTTTTAAATTGTTTTCTTTTTCTGTACAATAGATTTTTTAAAAATATATATTTTTAATTATTACGAACGGGGTTACCGACAGACTCAATCCGTCGGTATATTGTAAAGAGTTGGAAAAAAATTACTGCATGTGCCATTTCAACTGTTACATCACCGACAAAATTATTCCGTCGATATTTTACAGAGGGTTGGAATTACTTTAAATGCCACTACCAATCATCAATGCAATTCCATCGGTATATTCCAACGGGTAAATTTTTTTGATGTGTATTGTCCGTTTTTAAAACTATTGGGTTTTATTTTTAACGACGGATATTTTAACAGACCAAAAATTACCAACAAGGAGTTTTTTGAAAGCCATTTTCCGTCCATGAATCCGTCGGTAGAATATGCTTCGAATGAATGGTAGAGTAAATACCAATAAAACGTAGTAATGTTTTATTTTGATTGCTATGTTTTAAGTTTTTTAAATAACTTGTAAGAGGAAAAGGAGGTGTAAAGATTTTCTCCATAAGAACCAATTATATTTCATTCTTAAGTTTTTTCTTGTTTTATTTTAAAATCTTGATTTTGACTTTTCTCTTTTCTTCTAATTTATGGATAATGGGTTTATTTAATGTACATTGTCATCAACAAAATGAAAAAAAAAATCGAAGTCTTTTATTGAAAGAAACGAAAGTATATACACTTAAATAGAGAAAAAAATAAAAAGAGCCCTGATTAAAAAATTTGTACATGACACTGAATTTTGCATTTACCTCCATCCATATCCTTCAAGAGCAATGCAGCAAGTTGTAATTGGACGACAGATGCACAAATACAGGAGGATTTTCAAATGTCCATGGCCCATATTGCCACTCTAGACACTACCCAGCTCGGGTCTGTATAACCATTTGTTCTTGGTGTAAAGGCTCAAGAGCCCGCTTCTTTTCTAGACATGGACAGGTCGTCATGGATGAGACCAAAGGAGCACCAGCCTCATGAGCCCTCAAATCTAAGAAGTAATGGAAGCAACTAGGGACTTCCCTTTCCTCCACAACTTCAACTTTTTATGGCATGAATGGTTGGCCCATTATTTATTTATTTTAATTTACTTTTTGCTAAAGAATGGTTATTTCGAGTCTTATTTACTTACTTGTGTTTTGCAATAGATGGGTTGGTGGTTAGGATATTGTTTGTATACTCTCAAATTCGTTGGCCCACTTGTAGAATTCTGCAATCTACATCTTTAGTTTCATAGCTAAACAATTCAAATTAGGAAGACAAGCATGAAATGGTGATTCACTAATTTTAAATTTGAAACGAGTTTTAAATTGATTTAAATAAAAATTAACTTGATTAAATTCAATTTATTTAATAAATCAACTAAGAATTTGGTTACTCGGTCAAAACCTGATTTGATTTTTTTGAAAATTAAAAATAATATCGTTTTAATCATTTCTTTTTAAAAATTAAAATGATATCATTTTAAATTAACTTGGTCAATCCATCCACTCGTGAATGACCTGAATCTTGTGCAAATTTCAGTTATTTTGCTTAATAGCAAAGTGAATTTTTTAAAATCATCATCAGAATTCATATATCTAGCTAAATATAGGTTAACATAAAAAGTAAACAAGAACCTCAATTTACATTACTTATAAGTAAGGGGTTAAAAGAGAATAAATTATTTTGTAGATAATTATTAAAATTAGAAAAAAAAAATAAAACAAAACAGGAAAGTGCTACTAAAATAAGGTGAACCAAAATTTAAGATTGTAAGTAAATTGTGGATAACCTCTTAAACTGGAAACAGTTGAGAAGCACAAACTATACACCTCTTTCCCCAGCCCATTTGGAGAACCACATGAATTGTGTTGAATTCCTCATTTCAATCAATTCTCGCAAGCGTCAATCAACTTATAAGCATGAACTATAGCGAAAAAAACCTGCCATATTTAAAGCTTCCCTTAATAAATGATTATTGATCAATGCAAGAAACATCTCCACTCCTCTAAACACCATGCTCTTTGCGTTTCCTTAGCTTTATGCAAGACCAATAAAGAGTCTGTCTGCCTGGACTCCTATGTTGTAGATTGGAGTCCTGATCCCTCGCATGAGAGCTGTTTTCATGAAAATGAAACACTTACTTGAGGAAATAACATCTGCTCATGTTCCAAAGACTGCCGTGCTACCACCTGCATCATCTAGTAGCTCATCTACTGATGATCAAGAGATGGGTTCGAATTCAATGCCAATGAAAAGGCATATCTTTATTAAAAAATCTAGTTTTCGCAGCTTTCTGCAGGGCATGGATCTAAATCCAGCACGCATGGTAAGCAATCCAACTCTCCTTGATATTCATGAGCCTAGCTAGCTACAATTCATCAGTGATGATTGGTTTTCGTCCTTCTTACAAAATAATCTACACTTCTTGCATCTTGCATAATTCCATTGATTCCTGCCAATTAAATTCCAAAATCATTTACAATCTCGTTATAGACTATAAGACATACTGTCTTAGCGGAGAAACTAAGGTAGCGCTCGGTTGCTGTTTAAGGATAGAAAAGATGAGAACAATTAGGACAAATGAGACATATCCTTTCTATCCTTCCCTGTTTTGGAAGGATATAAATTCACTCCACAACAAATATACAGTTGATGGGATATAGTCGAAACAAATACATCTACAAGAGGTTACCAAGAATACACCAGATTTCGACATATTGATCCTCACATTTTTCTGTCAGCAACATTTTCATGGAACTGCTTGAAACAGTAAATTATGCTAGTATAAATCTCAAGTCCAAGTTCAAGTGCCCAAAATGTTGTTAAAAACATTATTTTTCAACTACAAATCTTAAGTCCGTTTTCGCAGCCGATCAGTTTGATTGAAGGCTCTTCTTTCTGCTGACCCTGCATTCCGAATGTTTTGCTATATCTAAAACGTGTAAGCTCCATTATGATCTGCAGGTTTTAGCAGAGATGGTAGGAACCTTTCTTTTACTGTTCTGTGTATGTGGGATTGTAGCATGCACGCAGATATTGAGAGGAGAAGTAGGTCTGATGGAATATGCATCCGTAGCAGGATTAACAATCATCGTCGTGATTTTCTCCATAGGATCAATCTCTGGTGCTCACGTTAATCCTGCTGTTACCATTGCCTTCGCAACTTTTGGCCATTTTCCATGGTCCAAGGTAAAAAATCATCCAAATTCTATTTACTGAGAATTTCTTCATATTTTTATACACCAATTTACATATACATGATACCAATATTGGTTTCTTCCAGGTTCCACTTTACATTTTGGCTCAAACAGTAGGTTCAGTATCGGCAACATATGTTGGAAGCTCAGTATACGGCGTAAAAACAGAACTTATGACAACCCGGCCAGCTATAGGCTGCAGTTCTGCCTTCTGGGTGGAATTTATGGCCACTTTCATGCTCATGTTCCTTGCAGCCTCGTTAACAAGCCAATCCCGATCCGTAAGGCAAATCCCACATGTTTTTGTTTCTAAATTAATTGTGTTGTTTTTACCACAAACATGCATATTGTTTTTTATATTTGCAGTCTCTGCTTTTTTTCGGTGAATTTCTCGATCTCTATGGGAGAAATCTCCAATATTTTATTTTTTTTGAACTTTTATTTATTATATCTTTATATAGTACATGGAGATATGTTTTTCCATCCAATTTAATAAAATTATATTTTTTATTAAAAAAATGCCATGACGTTTTATAAGAATATAATAGCAAAACTTTATAAAATTGCTAAAAATTGTTTTGAGAGATAAAAAGTTTCAAAATTACTCTCCAATTAAAATTTTGAAAAATAAAATTTTGAAATTTTCAAAAGATAAAAATTATTTTCTTGTAAACTCATGGAAATTTTTAAAATAAAAAAATATAATTATATCAATTTGAATGGAAAAAGAATTGACATAAAAATAATTAAATATTAAATAAGTACATAAAAAAAGGGATATAAGGAAAACTTTCCCAATTATATATTAAATAGTTGTAAATTATAGTATTTGAGTTCGAGAGTCATGAATACATGAGATTCGAGTTTGGATATGAACACTATAAAACCCGATTCATTGGTATCCATTACCTCCCCCAAGTGAAAATGCTTATTCCTCAAACGGAATTGCAGGACTCTGTCAACCGCCACAAAACCTGTTCATGACTGTAGTTGGAAAACTTTTTTGCAGATAGGCCCTTTGTCTGGTTTTCTTTACGGCATTGCCATTGGACTTGCAGTGCTTATTACAGGGTATGAACAATGAACGGCTGGAAAACACTCTTAAAATATCGTTGCTTCTAATTTTCTCTTGGTTTTTTGATCTTGTTAGTTTTTCTTCTTCTTCTTCTTTCATTCCAGGCCTGTGTCAGGAGGATCATTGAATCCTGCAAGGTCATTGGGCCCTGCAATTGTTTCCTGGGACTTCAAGGATATATGGGTATACATCACTGCTCCAACCATTGGAGCTGTAGCTGGTGCTCTCATGTTTCATCTTTTACGGATTCGACCCCAGGCATGCAGTGCCAATTCCTCTCCTGATGATGATCTACTTGTTCACTCCATAGCCTTCACTGAGAGCTAATCCATCGTGGTTTTCTTCTTTCTTTTCCTATTATTTAGAATTTGTTTTCGAAATATATACTTGTCCACCACACTATAATGAAGGTGGCACCGTGTACATTGCAGCAACGAAAAAAAAATCACTAGGAGGTGGTTGGTGATTAATACAGAACTTATTGTTGTTTCGAAAATAGCAATTTTTTAGGTTTTTGTTCGGGAAATCAATGTTATAGAGTCAGTCACCTGGGCAAGGAGGCTTA
>Ga0325405_1004226_pt1 | contig 14716 bp, 17 predicted proteins | sample PopdelMetagenome_21_FD_205663 | JGI IMG/M metagenome (GOLD analysis project Ga0325405, IMG submission 205663) | Populus deltoides microbial communities from Bellville, Georgia, United States - Xylem-Control-R2 | ecosystem: Host-associated > Plants > Phyllosphere > Stem > Wood/Secondary xylem... | reverse complement strand
AAATAATATCTCTATTAATTAATAAATTTTCATGGTCTTGGTGAAATTAATTTATAGAGGTTTAACGGTAAGAAATGTGAGACATCCCAAAAACAATTAATATAACCCATAAAAAACATTGAAAAATAATGAGAATCTTGAAAAACTATTATCTTGCAAATTTTATTAATTTCAATGCATAGACATAGTTCATTCTACAAGGCTTCTATGGACATATTCTTTTACTTTTTTTTATCCATTTTCTTCCAAGTTAATTCTATTTTTTCTAGGTTTTTAATTTTTTCTTGGTTTTCAAGTTTTTTTAAAAATAAAAATAAAATTTTCAAATCCTTAGGAGATTTTTCCAAAATGTCAAAAAATACAAAGAATATTAAATTAAAAAAATAACATATTCAAGAACAAATATAATATCTATGGCCGGTTATTGTCTTATAATAAAAGAAATTGAGATCAATGTGAGAACGTAAACATGTTTTTGTTAAAAAAACAAAAATAAAAATATAAAAATAATTTGTCAGTCGATTCAGAGTGAATTTTTATACTTTTTAAATTAAAAACACCATTATTTATATCTCTATATCTTTTATATTTTGAAACAATAACCCAACATTATAAAAAAAAAAGGTAATGAAGCAACGGAGAAACACACCCAAATTCCTTTCCCTGCCTTAAAAGATACCAGGAGAGCTTGCAAAGCGTGAGGAAACAGGCAAAAGATTCTGTCTGCTAATACTATATAAGTAAGTCCTTTTATCTAAGAACAATGTTTATACATTATTCTTAGAAGAAAAAAAATCTACAAGTCTACATTGAGTTCCAGCAATAATAATAATAATAATAATAAAAGAAGAAGATGGGCGATATTGACTGTAATTTCGGGAACTGTGATTGTGATTGTGATCCTGATTGTTGCTGCTGTTGTCTTGATTTTGATCTGTGCTCTGATGGCTGCTGCTGCTGCTGCCCTGATTTTCATCAGTGCTTTGATGGCTGCTGCTCTTCGGTGAGAGTACTCCCAGTTTCTATCCTTTTTTCATTAAATTTTTTTTATTGAAATTATAGTTTTTTTTTTTATTTAATGTTCATAGTTGATTATCGATGCCACCCACATAAATTGATTTACTTAATTTGGCTTTATAGTCAGTATATTAATTAGTTCATATTTTTCTTACTTAATTTGTAATTTATTAACGTAGATGATTGTGATTAACGGACGATTGCGGGCTAATGTTGTGTTTAATTTGCGTGGATATATAGGACGGTGACCATAGTCTCTGTTGTTGTCTCATATGCATCGGAAGCAGTGATCGTCACAGAAACCATAGAGATAGCGGCGGCGGCGTCCCGTGGCTGTGTTGTTGGGATTGCGGTTCTCGAAGGAGAAGGACATCGTCTTCGGAAGGCCAATGGAGGTCGGATCCGAAGCAAAACGGCACGAAGAAAGAAGAGAAAGAGAAGAAGAAAGAGTCTGGAACTTGCTGCTCAAGCCACGGGCCCTATGATATCTCACCAAGATACAAGCATCAACAGGACTCCCCCGATTGGAGCAAAACCAAACATCAGTGCTCAAGATGTTCATCCATTCCACCATCACCATTGGACCCTCCTAGGATCCAACAATTTGGTAGATTAGATCATGAGAAGCGTGTTATAGGGCATGGGATGTATTATTAGGATTTACTGGTGATAAAGTTGCAGCCATACCTCGATACATTTTCAGGTGTTTTTTAGTGGTTTTAATATACATATTCAAGTCAAAATCATGGAAAATTATTAAAAATATATATAAATTAATACATTTTCAGTTGAAGATCTTGCAGAAGCCCTTTTTAAGTATATTAGGAAACATGTTCTTGATTTTCCTTTAGCTCTATGGTTGAATGTTTGAGTGGAGGGATATTTACTATGCCCTATCTCTCTCTGCCCATTTCTTACTTCCCATGTAAATATGAAGGGTGTTCTGAAGTGGATTTAATATGCATTAAGATAAATTCTGAGATCTCTCTTAAGACAAAACCTGGTGTTTGAAGTAAATATCTGCAAATCACAAAGAAAAGGGGAATATCGTCCCTATACTGCAAAACATAGGATGCATGATCTACGATTTTGGTTCTGATAAAAGCGATAAGAGTATGGTCGTGCTCTAGTTTTTCCAATAAAAGCTATATAATAACGTAATATTTGGTTATTGTTCTAAAATATAAGAAGAGAGAGACTCGAGAGACATTAAGGTTGTGGATGCACGGGCAGCCTCCTCCTTCGATGTCGAATCTGATGGAGTATCATAATAAAAGACGAGTCCTTTAAGCACAGGATTTTGAGTCATCTAAAATCCCTTTTCTTTCCCTAGTGAGTGAAGAAACGAATGTTGAGTAAGTGAAGTGCCCCACAAGCTATATAAGGGCAAGCTACATGTATAAATTCCATGAACAGAGATTGAACTGAACGCTCAAAAGCTAGTCGATGATTGCCTTAACCATTCAGCAATGGATGCAAAAAGAAATCATTAACTTGACTCTCTCCTCTCGTGTCAGTTCTTTCATCCATACCATGTTGTTTTTCAAGCATAGTGTAAAGATCATTACGGCAATTATGTAAATGCTACCTCTATGAACTCGTGTTTCAGAAATAAGACCTTGTCAGGTGTCTCTAAGGTTGCCTCCAATAGCCTAGTAATTCTTTGAATCTGAATTTTCCTCTCCGAATCAATAATTGATCAGTTAAAAAGGGGCAATTGCTTGTTAGATGACTACCTAGCTCCCATGCTTGACTGGATTAAGATAACACAAGGAGCTTTGAACCACGCAGTGCTGTTGGGCTGGCTTGAAGGCTTTGCTTATCATATTGGGAAATGCTCAAGAACAGAGCTAGCGGGCCGGGGTATTTACATGTTGGGAATGCTTAAGATCAGAAGCAGCTATGGGGTATTTATGTTGGCTTACGACTTGCTAAAGAGAAAGGTGAGGGGAGTTAAGAGTCTGATTTCCTTAGCTATTGTGACCCTTATCAAGGGAACCAAAAATGATGACAGCAACATCCATGCTCATTTGTCAAGGCCATTCGACAGATTCTTCATCGGCCATCAGTCAAGTTCATAGCAAGGCAAATCGATGTGTGAATATTGGCTTGCTAGCCATGCTTTCTCCCCAGAACAGGAAGTTCGCTGTTTGCCATTTGCCATTCCCTGTTGTTTTTCCATTGTGGTTGAAGACATGCACAACTTGTAACTGTAGATTTAACTCCCCTTTGGCCCTTTCTATCGAAACTTAGGAAGACGGAACATCATTTTGATCACAAATACTGAGCACAATAGATTAATACACATGAACCCTAGAGATTCTGGCAATTAAATGCCACCAAAAAACACGCAGATAACTTTGAGAGGGCCAAGTAAAGCGCATAAACAAACTTACACTATAGTTCAAATCATAAAAAGTCTAGACTTCAGTATGTGTCTGGGACAAGCGACAAAATCACTACCAAAAAAACGTTGCAGCCAGAAACATGATCTTAATAGATAGAGTTTGCTTCACTTAAAGCACTTGGCATCCAAAAGGGCCTCCCCCTCAAATGGCTCACAATCTTCGATCATCTGACTGGCACGCTCCTTTTGAGCTTCATCTGAGATGTCAACCTTTGTCCATTCATACAGCTCCATGTCATAGCACTCATCAATGACAAATTGGGGGATTTCTTGCCCACGGAAAAGCCACAGCCCCTTGACCTTGAATGGAGGCTCTGAGCCGATCACTAGCATCTTCCCAAAGGCATACTTACGAGCCAAATCCATCCTTTGAAGAAATCCGCCAACTTTGTTCAGGGTGACAAACGACACAGTATTCTCCTCGTTGTACTTATAGTTGCAGAACCACAGTGAGTAACCCTCAGGATCATACATTTCCCAGAATCCTACAATAGAAGTTGAAGATGAGAGGTCATAACTCCATTAATAACAATAAAACAAATCCAAATTTACTACACAAAAAAAATTGAAACCAACTTCTTTTTTGCACAAGACCAAAAAAACTTGGCACCACCCAAGAGTTCAAAGTAAACTCCTGTCAATCCAAAATAATCCAGTCTAAAAATAAAGCATCCTGATTTCTTCCCTAATTCTTCTTCCAAAAATAATCACACCAAATATATCTATAAGTTGGAGGCTATTAGAAAATAGCAGATTCACTGCTCAGAGAAAGGGCATGGGAGAAAATCAAAAGAAAAAGGGTAAGATATACCTTTGATAGCAACCTCACGGAAGTTGGTCTTGGTGTTAGAGTAGAGCCTCTTCCAATCATCCAAAATCATCTTGCTTGGTGGCAATAAATCAAGAGGATTTTTCGGTTTTGGCTTTGGTGCCTCTTCCTCTTCCACAGCAGGTTCAGCTTTGGGCTTTGCCGGCTCTTTTTCCTTGGCTTCTTTTTTGGGTTCCTCCTTGGCCTTTGATTTAGTAGATTCTTTGGGCGGGCCAGGTTTCTTAGCAATTGGCACAACTACTTCAGCCTGCTTGACTTCACCAATTACCTTTTTGACATTTGGTTGATTAATCATGGTCCAGAAGTATCTCTCAACATGAGGGAACTCTGAGGTAAAGCTCTTAGTCATGACATGAGCAAATCCTAAAAATAGATTGCATGTCAAGATGATGTCAGCAAGGGTCACAGAATGCCCAACCAAGTAAGTGTTTGAGGCAAGATGCAGGTTCAGGGCACCCAGTGCTCTCTTCAATGCAGAAATCGCAGCCTCCTCAGCCTTCAAATAGCAACATCCATACATATCGATATTAAAAGGCCATCAACAATATGATAAAAAAACAGAACTAGCATACAAGGAAATCTTGAAATTACAGAATAAAAAAAAATAAAGAATTAACTAATTAAAATGGCATAATCATGTCAAGAAAACAATCTCCTTGCATGTGCATTCAATGTTGTCACATAATAGAAATCCGTTCAAATGCTCATCACAAATGGAAACCACATTTGTTAGTGACAAACTGTATTTACTATGCCGTGGAAAAATATTTATGATTGTATCATTCAATTCACTCTCTTTAATGTAGTCCCACATGAATATCTAATAGCAGGATTTCCCCTTATAAAATGTGGTCCTACATGACAAAAACATTTGTAACTAGCAATTGGAAATGACTTGGCTAAATAAATAAACCAGTGTTAAATTTAACATGCTGTTAAAAAGAACTCATTCCAGAGACATAAAGGAGAGAAAAACTAGAGTCCTTTGAGAATGCAGAGCACAAAAAAAAAATAGACAACTTACTGGAGGGAGATATAGTTGAAATCCCAATCTAGGATAAAGCCATCTTGCAATACCAGCATCAATCTCTGTTGCTGCAAAATCCATCCACTGCTCGATATGGGCCTAAAAGGATTAACACAAATAATAAAAATATTAGCATAACAAATTATGTGAACACGAGCAACTAGCAAATACTATGACCTTGGTTTCACACTAAAGATCTTACATAATCAATCAATGATGAACCATATAGAGGATTGTCAGCCTTCAATCGAGTAACTGCAAGAACAAGTAGTAAAAAAACTCAAAAAAAAGTGTCCATACAATTATCATAAAATTCATAACACATAACATCTTACAAGAAAGCATCCACTGGCACGCATGCAAATCGAGGCAAGTGTAAAGCCTTACCATAACGTGCAATTGCATTGCTCTCGAAGATAGGACCATCAGGAGTCTCCAAGACAGGAACCTGATAAAATTATTACCAGATCCCCTTTATTTAGAAATCTAGTACAACACCAATTTCCAAAAAAAAAAAACATAAAAAAAAATTATACCTTTCCAAGTGGGTTCATTTTGAGAAACTCGGGAGTCTTGTTGGTGACACCCATCTCAAAATTCTCAGCAAGTTTGACATCCACACCAGAGTATTCTGCAGCGATCAGTGCCTTGTATCCATTTTTGTTCGTTTTACCGGCATACAATACCTTAACCGAGCCAAACCAAATTAATTTTAATCCCTTTAAGCTAATTTCATAAAACATAACACAAGTGTAGAAAAAAACAATTATAATTCAAGATTAGGTTAAATTGGATTAGAATGAAGAAGAAGAACTTACGAGAGCCATGGCTGAGAACGGAAACGAGTCGCTCCAATTTCAGATCTGAAAACAAACAACAAATACAAAAGTTAAGAATGCTAGTAGTAAAAAATCTAAGCTAATTCAAGAAAAGAAAAGGGCGATCTGTGCTTACAGGCGTTGAGCACGAGAGCTGAAAGAGGCAACTAGAGAAAAGTGAGAGAAAGGAGACTTCTATTAGGGTTTTATTTGTAGGCTGTGGAATTTTGCCTACTGAAAGTATATTCCATTTTTATTTATTTATTTCTTTTTATTTTGGTGTCTCTCGATCCTCGTTCACATTTTATCCAACCATAGCTATAATACTACACCATGACGGTGGTGTTTGTTTTTCCGCTTAATTATGTTTTTCAAAAAAATAAATTTTTTTTAAATAATATTTTTTTATACTTTTTAGATAGTTTTAATAGTAGATATCAAAAATAAATTATAAAAAAATATTATTTTTATATATTTATAAGTAAAAAATACTTTAAAAAACAACATTTATCATAATCTCAAACACTACTTAGTGTATATTTGTTATAGTAATCTAAAAATGCTTTTCAAAAATATTTTTCATTTAAAGATATATTAAAATAATTTTTTATATATTTTTTATTTTTGATATCAACGCATCAATATCATTGAAAAACACAAAAAAATATTATTTTAATATTTTTTCAAACCAACACACTTTTGAAACACAATTCCATACCAAAAAACAAACAATGCCAACAAGGCATAAATCATGGGTCAACCTCTTTTTTTAAAAAAAAACATTGTTTCAACAAAAAAAATATTTCAAAAAAAATCAATAAGTTAAAGATCAGGTTTTGATTTTTCTATATTTTCTTCAACTCAAATTGGTTCAGGTCTTATGTTAGTTGGGTCCCGAGCTTACCTGAAAAACTGATCTGAGTTTTATAAATATGGATCCAACACTTCTTTTATTTATCAAATTTAAAGTACATGGTCAATTTAGTCTCTAGCGTGTTACCTGTTATCAATTGAATCATAAAATTTTTTGTTTTTATTAATTTTATCCTAAAATCATTGCCAACTCTCTACCTGGTAGTTATAATGAAAATAAAAAGTATACTAAAAGGAAAGGGAGTTTTAACAATGTTTTTACCATAACTCAAGAGACATTTTATTGTAGACTATAATAGTAAAATTACTAATTTATCCCTCATTCAAATAACAAATGGCCTTATTTAGAAGGGTATTAGGGTCTTGATGCAAATTTGTGATTACACAATCACGCAATCCATAATTAAAATTAAAATCTGATCCTGGAAAGTCAAATGAGGTCTGATAAGAGTATAATAAAGTGGAAACCTGTCTCAAGGTACCAATATTATTGGAATTAAATCGAATAACACCATAAAGCCAGTTAATTTTTGATAAATTAGTTTAATTCTTTTAAAAACAAAAAAAATACAAGAATCACTCTAACACATAAGTTGAAAATTCAAAATGATATTATTCAATGACCGCTAAATTTTAGGCTTACAAAGAGTTTGAATACTTTTAAAAAATAAGATCTATCCTTGTGGACTAAATTGGTCCACTTACAAAATTGACTCAAAACCTATATTGATAAACCCAAAACACTGATCCAAACAAGCCTTAAACCTTAACTAAAAATCATGTATTAATTAAGCCAAAACAAGCCTTGGGCTATAGCTGAAATAATAAATAAATAAATAACTTATAAGTTAATTTCCTATACTGCCATGAGAAAAGAAGAATAAAATAAAACAATACAGGTATGATATAAGGCTTATTTATATAGCCTATAATGTCGCCAAATGATCCTTAAATTAGAAAGTTCTCAAAACAAGTTGTGACATTCTTGTAAGAAAATAATAATTGTTAAGTATCAATCCACAAGTTAAAATTAAGTAAATAACAAAATTTACACAGCTTGTTCTGGCCTACATCACAAGGCTTTCTTGAACTTTGATTGACCTAAAAGTTTATCCCAACATAAAAAAAAGACTTCTGGAATCATCTAGTAAAGTTTCAATTTGATCCAACGGTTTAATTTGAAGTTATGCTCAATAGCGTAAAACTGGACAATAAAAGATTTTACGCTAAAATCTAAATCTAACTTTGTTTGGATCATATCATCGATCCAGTTTTACATCATTGAACATAACCCCTATATATTTCAAAAGGTTGGTGGTGTGTGCATTGGACGTACTAGTGTGTAGGAGGTGTTTGAATCTAACTTTGATTGAATAAGCTTAGGCACATCTCGAAGAAAAATAAAAAGCAATTAATTAATACTACAAGAAGAATTTTATAGGATCCATATAATATAAATTATTTGAAATTAGTAATGTGGGGCAAAGTTATTAAACTTATCGTGAAATATAACTTGTCTTGAGTTATAAGAAATAAATTGAATAGGTTAACTTATATTGATTCAGGTTTATTTTTTTTTAAGTTAAAACAATATAATTTTAAAGATATTTTTAAAAAAGTTAAAACAAGTTTTGACTGAGTTAATTAGATTGCAAGTTAATTTGTCGGGTTGACCAAGGATTGCTAGGCCCAATCGAGTAATTCGCAATTAATTTTTTGTAAAACTCAAATTGAAACAGGATTCAATCCAGGATCCAGACCGTGGCAGGTTAATCCAAGATCTGGTTGATTCGAGACTTGAATAGGTCCAGGTTGAAAAAGAAATGAAAAAAAAAACGGCTAACTCGAACATAAACATGGATTAACTGGTAACTTAGTTGACCCATGAGTAACCTAATCAAAATCTAGCTATCAACCCTTTGACTTTTTTTTTTAAAAAAAGAAATCTCTTTGATTAAAATAACAATGTTTTGATTTTTTTAAAAAAATAATTATTAATCTTAATTGATTTTTCTAATTTATGATCCAAATTTTGCCCCAAATCAAATCAAGTTTTAAAGTTTTGTTTGACATTACTATATAACCGTGCTTTTAAATTATTATTTTAACTTCAAATTATTATTTTGATGATTTTTAAATAATTTTGATATATTAATATTAAAAATAAATTTAAAAAAATTTAAAAAATATTATTTTAATATATATTTAATTTAAATATATTTTAAAAAATAATCTTTATTAAACTTCCATACAAATCCTAAAATCATAATCCAAAGGCAACTTGCATCGCGGGGCAGGGTGGTGTGGGGGTTACATCATTCTTCAGTCATGTTTCAGTAAAATTTTTGAAAAACGATCAGAACGCTTGAGCATTTCGGTCATCTTACCATAAAAAACATCCGAAGAGAGGGAGGGACACATTTGACATTTCACACACTCCTCGTTGATTTGATTTTTGAAAGAAAAAGATCAAAGCGAAGACATCGTCTTCTTCTTTTCTCATCTCATCGTCTTCTTTCTTTCTCTTTCTTTCTGAGGGCTATAAAAAGAAAAATAAAAGAGAAGGATGGCGAGGAGAGCAGACGAGGAATACGATTACCTGTTCAAGGTAGTATTAATCGGCGACTCAGGAGTAGGAAAATCGAACCTCCTCTCCCGATTTACCCGCAACGAGTTCTGTTTGGAGTCCAAGTCCACCATTGGCGTCGAATTCGCTACTCGCACTCTTCAAGTTACTATTACCTTACTCTCTCTCTCTCTCTCTATTTACTCACTGCTACACTTTGCTTGATCTACTTCAATTCTGAATGTTTTGCTACTGGTTTGATTTTTATCTGCAATTCTCAACTGTCTCTGGTTCGATCTCGCTAAGTTATGGTTTGATCTCATTATTCTGATTTTTATCGGATTTTTGTGATTTTTGTTTGAAATTATTTGTTCTGTTGTGTGATTTCAAAGGTATTAGTGAGTGAATGTTTGATAATTAAGTGGATTTTTTGTTAAAAACTGGAAATGGTAATGTGGTTTGAGAAGTCATAATAATGATGATCACAGTCACTTTAATTGAAATTGCTGGATCTGAACTTTGGGTGGTAAAAGAGATTTTGGAGTAATGTAAATGGAAGGAACCTCCGTGGTGTAGACAGATAAAAATTTAATATTGAATTTGATAGGTTTAGGTTTAAGAAGATATGAGTTGTTGACTTGAGAGGATGTTTAGAAGGAACTAAGCGGGTTGGATTTCTGTTAAGTCATAAAATCGTAAGTACAAAGGGTGTGCTTTGGCTAATAAAAGGTCGGGAATAGTATGAAAGAGAGGTATCTTCTCTTGCCTATCACGCCATATTATCTCCTTTTTGTTATTCAGGCATGCAACTCTGACATAACTCAGGGGAGGTATTTCCTCTGCACAGCAAGAGCCCATACATTCTATCAAAATTGGGACCAGCACTGCTGCTGTAGAAACCTATCCTTGTGAGCGGCATTTGCATAGAGTGAAGAGAGTTTGGTGTTAAGGTTTGATGGGAAAGAATTATTTGTAGTGTAAGCAGATGAAGTCGTACATTAATTGTATTGGTATTCAACAATTTACTGGAAGCAGTTCTTTCCCATCAAACCTCAACATTACGCTCTATAAGTAGAGGAATTCATACATAAATAGTATTGGTATTCAAAAGAAACCATACACGCATCGGTATTCAAATAGGTGTATGCTACGTTACTATAAGAAGGGCCGTCTCTAAGTATATGGGCTTTTCCTATGTAGAGAAGACACCTCCTCTGAGTTATGGTTCAGATGCCTCCGGCTGCATAAATTTCCACTTTTGTCTTCCATCGCAAAAATTTAATAAAAGACTCCTCTACATAGGAAGAGCCTCTACACACTATCAGAATTTTGACAATTACTGGTACCGGTGTTGTAGAAACAATTCTTGAGAGTGGCTTTTGCATAGAGTGAAGAGACTTGATAGAGAACTGGTGTTGTAGAAACCATCCTTATGAGTGGTGTTTGGATAGAGTGAAGAGAGTGGCGGTGAGACTTAATGGGAAATAACTATCTTTGGTGTAAGTAGATGAATTCGTACAGAAATGGTATTGAAGTTCTTTCCCATCACCAGTGCAGTGTGGATTCATCTACTTACATTTCAAATAGTTCTTTCCTATCAAACTTCAACACCACACTCTCTCACTTTATGCAATGGTTTCTACAACACCAGTGCTGGTCAAACAAAACCTTTGATGCAACTATGATAACTTAAGGGAGGTATCTCCTATACATGATATCTTCAAGTCTTGATGTAACTCTGACATAACTTAGGGGAGGTGTCTACATAGGAATAGCCCATATAATATCAGAATTCTGACCAGCATTGGTGGTGTACAAAGCATCCTTGTGAGTGGCGTTTGCATAGAGTGAAAAGAGTGAGGCATTGAGGTTTGATGAGAAAGAATTATTTGTGGTGTAAGTAGATGAATTCATATAGAAACGGTAACTGTATTCAAATTGTTGAGCTGTGATGGTGTATAAGATAACCATAAAGAAAAAAGAAATGTCACATAGAGCCTCCATTTTCTGCTAGTTCGGCTGCATCAAGTTCCATTTCTCTCTTCCATCGCAAAAAAATGTCCTCTACATAGGAAGAGCTCATACATTGTATCAGAATTTTGACCAGCACTGGTGTCATAGAAACCATCCATGTGAGTGGTGGTGGCATAGAGTGAAGAGAGTGTGGCGTTGAGGTTTGAATACCAGTGATAATATGGTATGATAGGTGAATGCTATGTTACTCATAAATGAATATTCTCCATTGCAGAGCAAATTGATTGTTGGTGAAGAGAGTGTGGTGTTGAGGTTAGAATAGTTCTTTCCCATCAAACCTCAATGCCACACTCTCTTCACTCTATGCTCAGATCATTCACTCAGGGGATGACACAATGATAGGTGTATGTTGTGCTACTCTAACTGTTTAGTATTGTTGGGCTGTGATAGAACTACATTTTATGCTAGTATTGTCGGCCAAGGATATCATGAATTGATGTCCGGATAACAAAGAGCGATAATATGGTATGATTGGTGTGTGCTACATTATTCTAACCGTACAATATTCTCCATTGCAGAGAAAAGGCTGACAATATGGCTGATGTTGATGCTACCTGTTAGATTTTAAATAGGATCATAGCTATGTTGCTTATGAATTGGACTGGATTTCAGAAAAAATGGAAAAAAATCAACAATGAAAGAAGTATAATGGAATAGGCTTGAAAAGAAAAGGAAATTGGAATGAAATACTAATTAGCAGCATTTGCATTAGTATTTAACAAGTTGTAGTTCTGAAATAGATACTCTTAGACAGTTTTCAGACTAGACATGCACCGATGCACGGGAATACTACCAAAGCTTTTATAGCGGTGCTATCCACCTCCTACCACTAGTTATTGGTGGCATATCTTGGCTAGTAAGGGTTCCTGAGATCTGTCTTCATTTTCTTAAGGAGATTATAGGAGGACTGTATGAGATTGCATGCCATTCATGTGCTAAAAATGGGATTTGTCCCAACCAGAAGGAATCTTTTAAACCATTCTTAGATCTTTTGTTCCTAAAAAAACATAGAATCTGTTGAAGTTCCATTATAAAACATATCTTCATTCTCTTTTGCCTACACTTGAAGTGTGATGTTGAAGGATCTCTTCTTCATCATTACCATCTTCTCTGAGCTCATGCTTCATTTATCTATAGGAAAATGTAAATTCTGATCTTAAATAACTTGGAGATATAGTTTGTTACCCTGGCTGTGATGGTAATGGTCACTTGGATGACTGGGTCATATCTTTTAGAATTAATCTCTTGGGCAAGCCTATTTCCGTCGAAAAAGAAATTTGAAGTTCCATGCAAGATGAAGTCCATTTTGTCCCATGTGTGTTGTTATAAGCATTTTTGTTGCTGTTCATTTACAAGCTATTGCGATGTCAATTTATTTTCTCCACTTTCCATACATGTTCCTTTTTAAAATGACCCTTATTTGTTTTGATAAATTACACGAGCTGTCTTAAGTAAAACTGTGAAAGTAAATATGGATCGAGAATAACTTTTTGCTTTGGGACATGATGATAAAAAAGAAAAGACTCTTGATCATCTAAGAGTGTGAAATTTTCCAAGATTATGTGCAAGAGACTGAAGATAAATGTTTTAAAAATGTTAGAAGAGCCCTGATAATCAAACATAGAAATATAAATTGAATGCATTACTAAGCTAAGGGTTAGTTTAGTAATTTTGGCTGTTCCTGTGAAGTGTTCAGTAATTTGTATTGTTGAAAGTGCTTTTATTTTTTTTATTAGTTTTGTAAAACTAAAGCTACTTTGGAGCTATTCATTTGACATTACTGACACTCGTAAACAGGTTCAGGGGTGTGTGACTTTTGGTTACAATTTAAAATTGCATTTGAGGCTAAATTTAAAAGCTCTTCAAAATGCATAACAAGCAGCATGATAATTGGTTCCATTGAATAAATGTGGCTGCTTACAGTGCATTTGCTATGGATTCCCATGTTCCAGATTAGGACATACATGTTTTCGCAATCTACTTGTCTGGTTTTTGTGTCAACATTACATGATTTTCATCCTATGTCATTCATGAATGTAAATTCATTTACTTCTAAAAGCATATTGTTGTGCACTGCATAAAGACATTCTGTATTCTGGCTAGGTTGAAGGAAGGACTGTGAAAGCTCAGATATGGGACACGGCTGGACAGGAGCGATACAGAGCAATCACCAGTGCCTACTATAGGGGTGCCCTTGGAGCTCTTCTTGTATATGATGTTACAAAGCCAACAACATTTGAAAATGTGAGTCGGTGGCTGAAGGAGCTGAGGGATCATGCGGATTCCAATATTGTGATCATGTTAATTGGGAACAAGACTGATCTGAAACATCTTCGAGCGGTTGCCACCGAGGATGCTCAAAGTTATGCAGAGAAAGAAGGACTTGCATTTATAGAGACATCTGCTCTCGAAGCAACAAATGTTGAGAAGGCTTTCCAGACAATTCTTTCAGAGATATATAGGATAATTAGTAAGAAGTCACTTTCTTCAGAAGAGTCAGCACCTGCCAGTATCAAAGATGGAAAGACAATTGTAGTTGGAGGACCTGAGCCCGACACTAAAAAGACTTGCTGCTCTTCATCCTGAAAGAGTAAGTGTTGTCGTGCTGAATTTCCCCCGCTGGATGTCTCTATTTTCTTACCCTTTTTGCCATGTTCACTCAATCCATATCAGTTTTTTTTTCCTTCCTAATTTTTATATGGTCGAACCGTGTTGTTGTTGAGATTTCATATGCCTTCACATGATATATTGAAAGTATTTTTTTTAATGTACTTGTTACTGTATCACAAAGTTTGCTTCAAGATCACTTTGGTAATGATTGCAGAGAATGCCATTGATGTAGGGATGCAAATATAGCTGTTGATTGTCATGCCTTTACCAAACAAATGCATCTTGCAAAGTGATATTGTTAATCCACCCATTTCCTAGTGTTGTGGTTATTGATGATGTTGTATATCTGCAACCCTTCTATCTGTTTTCGTGTATCGCATCCTCGGACTTGCCTTATGCGAAATAAACTGAAGAACAATGGAGAGAGAAGCAATGGTGGTGATTGCAACAGACAGACGAGACAATCCCTCACAAAAACAAGCCTTCGACAATGACCCATAACCACTCCATGCTAGGATGATCATGTAGCATGCAT
>Ga0325405_1004224_pt1 | contig 14719 bp, 6 predicted proteins | sample PopdelMetagenome_21_FD_205663 | JGI IMG/M metagenome (GOLD analysis project Ga0325405, IMG submission 205663) | Populus deltoides microbial communities from Bellville, Georgia, United States - Xylem-Control-R2 | ecosystem: Host-associated > Plants > Phyllosphere > Stem > Wood/Secondary xylem... | reverse complement strand
CAGATATTCTTGAGCGGGCTAGACTTATTGATAACAAAACTGTAAATACTCCTATTGAGGTTAACGCAAGGTACTCTTCTTCTGATGGTTTACCTTTGATAGATCCTACTTTATACCGCACTATTGTTGGGAGTTTGGTATATCTCGTCATTACTCGTCCAGATATTGCATATGCTGTTCATGTTGTTAGTCAGTTTGTTGCTTCTCCTACTATTGTTCATTGGGCAACTGTTCTTCGTATTTTGCGATATCTTCGAGGTACAGTTTTTCAGAGTCTTTTACTTTCATCCACCTCTTCCTTGGAGTTGCGTGCATACTCTGATGCTGATCATGGTAGTGATCCTACAGATCACAAGTCTGTTACCGGATTCTGTATCTTTTTAGGTTATTCTCTTATTTCTTGGAAGAGCAAGAAACAATCTATTGTTTCTCAATCATCCACTGAAGCAGAATATCGTGCCATGACATCTACTACCAAAGAGATTGTTTGGTTACGTTGGTTACTTGCTGATATGGGAATTTCCTTTTCTCATCCTACTCCTATGTATTTTGACAATCAGAATTCTATTCAGATTGCTCATAACTCGGTTTTTCATGAGCGCACTAAGCACATTGAGATCAATTGTCATCTTACTCGTCATCATCTCAAACATGGCACCATTGTTTTGCCTTTTGTTCCTCTTCCTTGCAGATTGCAGATTTCTTTACCAAGGCGAATTCCATCTCTCGTTTTCGTTTTCTGGTTGGCAAACTCTCGGTGCTTGTAGCTGCCGCATCGTGAGTTTGAGGGGAGATGTTAAATAATATTTATATAATCTTATTTATTAAGGATAGAATAGTACTTTCAGTTTAACCTATATATACTTTATTTGTATTTAGGTTAAGACTATGTATTCATAATATACAGATTATTCAGAATTCTAGCCTTCTTTTTGTATTTGATCTCATACGGTAGTTCAATTTAATTATCCAGGCAATGTGATGATTAAACTAAACTACTAGGTCAGAGTCTCTTGATTAATTTATCTAAAAAAGGACGTACAAAGTTGATAATAATTTCGTTTCTTCCATGAAATATTTATTGGTTTTCGTTTATTAAACACTTTAGCTGCTAAAAATTTGATAGATAAAAGGGTTAATAAATGTTGGCCGATGATGTTTCATAATCACGTACGCTTAGGAATAGGGTTTTTAATTGAGTAACATCCAATATACAGGGGATCCAATTGAGGATTTTTTTTTCTTAGAACCTAATTGAAGATTGGGAAATTATTGGGGGATACACACACACACACACACACACACACACACACTTCTCCCAAATAAAAAGGACAAAAGAATTTATTTTTTCCCCTAAAGTTGAGAGTATTTTCTCATATTAGCACAACGGGATAGTTGGGAAAATATTACTCACTGTAACACACAAACAATGGTTGTTGATGTAGTAGATACATCACCTATAAGTGGCACATATAGTATTAACGCAACCAATAGGTGGTGCATATACTAAATACGCAACCTTTGGTTAGGGAGAGATCTAAGTATTTTTTATAAAATCTCATCTATGTTTACAAGTTCTATCGAGATTAGTTGGACTCATATGAGCTTCATTAGGTATACGTGAACTCAATTATTCATTTTTTTTAACTTTTTTTTGTGAATGTTATAAATATGTGTGTGTGTGTGTGTGTTATGGTTTCATAGGTGATATGGACACCATACACTGATGATTTGATTGAAAGCGCATCTCTATTATGCATAGAGGGAAGTGATTAATTTATGGCTAACAGTGGTCCTTATGCACTATTTTGTTATAGTTGAGATGTATTACCCTGATTAGATAATGCATCAGTTTGGGTTGCATCGACACATACCTAATGATGTCGACACATTTGATAACATACATGTTGTTAATCGTTGAGGTAAAAAGAAAGAGGATTGATCGGTGGTTCATGCACAATATGTCAATTTAATTATGGCATGCGAGGAGAGATCAAATATTTACAGAATTGTATCCGTCTATTGAGTTAGATCTCTACATGTATTGATACATGAATATAACAAGACGATTCATAACATCACCATAGAAGCGTGTGACAAGACATCCACGTGACACTCCTCGTCAGCCACACGTAATTTTGATAATTATGAGCCTCATGTACCAAGATATAATAGGTTGATATATATGTATGAAATAGTTTTTTAACATGTAATAAAATTCTTATTTATATATTAAAAATAATAATAAAATCTTTTCTAATATATTAGGTGAATTTTTTAATACGTAAGGGTCAAACGTGATGCTACGGATAATGTTATGTGCGGTGCTTTCAATACTTGGTTATCATCGTCACTTTCTTCACTTGACGAGGTCGGGGAGGCTCAACGTTTGGACAATACAATAAAGGAGGATAATCATGTTGTCATGCACAACGACAACATACTCGTGGTTCTGATGGTGTAGGTCCATCAACAGGTTAATTGTTAGATGTTTAACTATATAATTTAATTAATCTGTAATTAAATTGATATTCTTTATTGTAATGTAATGAAATATTTTGGTGTTGTGATTAATTTTTATAATTATAAATTTACCTATTATAAAAATTAGTTGATTTTGTTGGTTGTTGGCTATTGTTGATGTCTTTGTGATTATGTGAAATGTTGGCTTGAATTATTATTCTTGTTTTTGTGACTATGTTATTAGACAATGAGCTAAAATGATTGAGATTCAGAATGTATGGTGTTTTAATATGTTGTACATGTAGTATTAGCGCGACCAATAGGTAGCGCATTTAGTATATGCGTGACCGATCAGTATTGCCAAAGAATCAATTCAATCTAAAAGTTTAAGCTGTTAGGTGAGGTTCCAAGATGTGATTTATATTATTCTCTAACACACTCCCTTAAGTGAAAGCTCTTTGAGCTTGAAACTTGCACAGGTTTATATTACCTTATGCTTAATTTTTATCAAATAAATGGGGATGATGAGATTTGAACTCGTGATCACTTGGTCATCAAAAAACCAATTCAACCTAAAAACTTGAGCTGGTAGGTGAGATTTCAAGATATAATTTATATTATTCTCTAATAAGTATTAAGTTTTTGCACACTCTATAGTTTGTGCTACGTATGCAACCATACCACTATATATATAAGAATTATTTCTTGAATTATGCTAATTTAGAAAATAAGTTTTTCACCGGCAAAAAACTCTAATTGTGAAAAGTTGGGGTAAGAGTAAACTTGGTCTAACATTCACGTGCCATAATAGAATTAAACGATGGCGATCGGTGAAGGTAATTTGGGGTGCGAGCTGGGACTTTGAATTTGGATACCCTGGATTTGAGGGTAGAATCCCTCCATATGAAACCATTAAACCAGTGGTTTTATGTAAAACCGCCTTCACACATGGTTTTCTGGGGGGTTTTCAGGAACCATTAGAGCAGTAGTTTTTGCAAATTTCTCCGCAGACATGGTTTTGTACTGGGACGAGGTGGTTTTGAAGTATTTTAAAGGCATTAGATGTCATTTTCCTTCCATGTGAACATATTGCGCATGAATATTGACTCTTCCAATTGGTGAACTAACAAAACCAAGTCAGGTTTTAAATAGAAAACCCTCTTTCGGTAAGAACAAAGGTGGGTCGCATAATTCAAAGATTCAAGGAAGAAAGGAGAAGAAGACAATAACGAGGTTTCTTTCGTCGATCTTTGTCAAGGAACCATTAAAACCCTCTTTGTTTGAGCCCGATTATAATATAAAGTAGCCTTTCAACGAGTGACAATGTTGACCTAAACCATGCTGTTCATGTCCTGTAGTTCACGCCCACAAGTGGTTCCAGGGTGGTTGCTAACTTTGGAAGCATTTTTGCATGAATTTAAGGAGATTTTAATCAATTTTCCGTGCTGATCTCGTGTTGCTTAGCTAGCTTATTATGAATAATGATAATATATATATATATATATATATAAATACATTTTTCAGTTGAGATTATATATAGAGCTAGTTGACTTGCAAAATGTCCACCCTCTCTACGCGGGGAAAGTCAGAACCTTTTGGGTTGGATAGACCTTGGGACCGTGTAAATTGTGTCGAGTGCCATAAATTAATGGCCACTGCTGTTGAAAATGAGTTTCAGCATGCTACATAAATTCGAAATTAATTCCTGAGTTGAAATTGGAAATCCATAACTATTAAAAGCAGAAAAGGAAAAACAAGATCACCATCGTCTATGTATTTATGTGTCTATAAATATTACTCCAGAGAGTTTATATACTTGAAAATATCAATCAAATATGGTCATTTTGAAATAGCATCCTGATAATTGATGCAGCCATGTTCTAAAGATTTATTTTAATTAAAAAAAAATAGAAAGCGGGGTAGTTTTTTCTGGAATAAGTTGATATATTGAAGGGGTGAATCAAAAGATAGCCAAAAATAAGATATATTGAAGGGAAAAAAAGAATTACAAAAACAAAAGGCAAACACACAAAAAAAAAAAAAACCAACAGATAAATAACTAGAAAAAAATATCAAAATTAAAAAAAAACAATACATAATATTTAAAATCTTGATTTAATGTTAGACCAATTTATAATATCTTATTACCTCTAAAAAGCTAGTATTCCACACTCTTCGACAATGAACATTATATCCGTACCGCATCATCCTTTTATTTGATGAAAACTTCACAATTTATGTTTTAAAGTTTTTTTTTTTTTTTACAAGATTATGATTTTGCAACCGTCTCCCACACAGTTTATGGAGCGCTGCACATGGTTAAGTAAGAACTTGCCTTGTAATTAATGTCTTAATTTTCTGTTAATGGGTCGATATCAATTATTTATTTTTTAATGATTAAGATACTCTAGTATAATTTTTCATTCACTAAAACTAAATATCTTCCTAATCAATCTTAAATAGATTATGTACATGTGCATTTGAACGAAATTGATGTATTTTGAGGAACTTCTTCCCCCTCTCTTTCTTCGAATTCAAAATCTTGTATAATAATAGGAGACAAACCCACTTAATTAGCAAGTGACCATCCAACCGTCTTCCTAGGAACACACAACTAATTTCATGAAATACCCATTATTGAACAATTCGTTTTTTTTTTTTTTTTGTGAAATTTAGGGCGGAATGCCCAGCCAACAGTTGACCCAACTTGGCTAATTTTGTATATATATCCTCTCCCTTTTTTTCTTGCTAAGCAAATATCTTAAATCACACTCCCACAAATGATATAAATGAGCCTTACTAGGCGTTACGAATTGTGTGGTTCTCTCCAACTCTGACCTAGAAAGTGGCATCTTGTGGGTAAGTGAATGGGGCACCTAAGAAATGCACTTCCCCCTTATTAAATGGGGTGGCTGTTCTTGACATGTATATATATATATATATATATATATATATATATAAAAGAAGAAGGTAGGATCTTGTTAATTGGGATTTCTCTCCGAGATAAAAAAAAAATAAAAATAAAAATAAAAAATGGAATCAAACAAGTACTTTGTTCTCAAATTCAATGCACTGGTGACGAGTGTACCATCTTGACGGGAGTAAAGAATAATTTAGAAAACGAGAAATTCTTTTATTACTTCTATCTTGGAAGAGCCTCCAGTCTTTTATTTCCCCTCTTGGTACCAAGATAAGCCTTTTCTCTCTGAGGCCCACCAAACGATGACGCAATAAAGGGCAACTCCTTTAATAAAAGTGATGATGAACTTGAGAGCCTTTGTTTATGATGAGCTGTACTCTACAAAGTAGAAACAGGAAATTGGGCAGCCAAAGTACTTCAAAGAAGCTTTTTTAGTGACTCTTTTTGATGAAAATATCCCAGGCGGAAGTTCAATATGACAGGACATTGCACAATAAGATGGGATAAAAAGCACATCCTCCTTTATTATTGTGTTACTTACCCCAAACAAAAGGTTTCCGAGTTTTTTTCTTCGGGAGAAAATCGAGACATATGCTAACCCAATCTCCTTAACTGGCGGCTGCTTCAATTCGTATTGCACGTGTTATTCTGGAGTTATTTATTGAGAGTGACCTGGCCATTTAACAAAAGAAATCGTTTTGCTTCATATATATTTTTTAAAAAATATTTTCATAAATAATTTTTTTTAGATTTAATATCAGCACATTAAAAAAAAAACATCAATTTAATTTATTTTTTTTAAATACACATTTTTAAAAAACATGCAAAAATAAAAATTACCTTACTCCCAAACATGTACACACAGTTAAGAGGCCCACCAACCCAGGAGAGCAGAGGGCTCAACTTGCCGGCCTACCTACCAGGGAAAAATAAAAACAAAGATTGGGCAAGCAAGCCAGAGGGCAGTGCTTTATTTCACCTCTTGATGGGTTGACGGCAATCGATCTACCATTCTGTCCCTCAGGCCATGGTCGATGCCAGCTAGATTCCTCAATAATTAAATTTAATTTGTGCACATGGATCGAAATATTAGGAGGACTGCAAACTAAAATGAAAGCAGAAGATCGTTTCCTTGCCAATACTGCAGCACCAATAAAATGAAAGCAGAAAAAGAATATGAAGGAATTTATCCTTGAGCACTGATTCCACACAACATAGCAAACTCTAGACAACTCCCATTCTGTCACAGGGTACAATCCAATAGCATAATAAGCAATTCGACACCTGATTATTTCTTGAAGACAGTCTACAAACAAACAGCTTGCATGAAATATTGCTCAGTAGTATGCTTTTCGAGGGTTGTTCTGCCAATGGGAAACGGGAGATCATCAGAACAAGGCTAGCCTTGTAGTAATTGAACTTGCAATTCCAAGGAGGATATAATGGACTAATTTATTAAACTAATAACAAACATCAAATACATGAAAAGGGAGAACAAGAGAAACAAGGGATAATACCAGGGGGTTCGGCCGGTGACGGTAACCAAGCATCATCCGCTTCTTGTACTGCTCGTATATATCATCATCAGCAGTCACCTCCCCAGGATTGTGAGCACCAACACCCAAGTGATCCTTCTTTACATCACCGGCCATGATCGGATTTGAAATACCATTTCTGGAGCTCCCTAGACCCTCACCTGAATGCCACACACTATTTCAGGCTTCCACTCCACATTACAGAGCAAAAACAAATAGTTTTAAATAAGTAGAGATGTCCAACTAAGTTTTCAGAAATCATTACAATCCACTCAAGTATAATACATCCCAAGTCATGCTGCAAATAAAGAATTCAACAAAACCACTAATGATTCCAACTCAAACCACATATGTTGATTGAGAAGGAGATATGAACTGGAGTCATCTGTATACCATGCATCTGAATCTACATAATCCATCTTTTACAAAATTCAAGCAACTTGTGGACATTTTAAGGAGATTCAAGCAGATCAATTATAATCTTGCTTTGCAGCCCTCAATAAATAATGATCAAGTTGAACAAAATTCTTTAGTTCCAATCTTTCACGTTAAAAAGAAGTGGTATTCATGAGAACACCTTGTTCCCATTTCCTTGCTGAACCAACATGCAAAAAGGTAACCCATTAGAATAAGTACACTTTATCAATATAGTAATAAAGGCTCTAATTTCATTCCTTTGACTGATTGTTCACATCAGATCTCAGGTTTCCCAAACTCCCTGTACAATTGTTCCCTCAAGGCCTCAACAGCCAAACATGCACATAATTAAACTCCATCTCGATTTTCAAAAAACATAATGCAAAATGCTATTGATAATTCACATGGTACAAATTAGGCACCGGCAAAATAAAGACTCACGAGCACACTTGGTTCCAAATTCCCAGCAGACCCATCATGCAAAATGTAGCTGTTAAAGTACACTTTAAAACACATGGTACAAATCAGGAACTGGTAAAAAAAGAGCTAACACAGGCCAAATGAACTAGAGGAAACATGCTATGAATAATTTATTTATTTTGTAGAAGAGAAGATAATTTCAATCCTGCCATGCAAAGAAACCACCGTGATTAGCCCATCATGAAAGGATTATTTGATTCATGATTTATGACTTCAGAGAAAACTAGTTTTTCATGCGCACCCACATGTGTGTGTGAGAGAGAGAGAAAAAGAAGGGGAGGGGGGGGACCTTCTTTCCAGCCCATTTTGGACAAGAGTTTATGCCCAACATTATCAGCCTGGATCTTTGCCCTTTCTGCAGCCTCCGTAGCAGCCTTTCGTGCAGCTGCATTGTTACAAGTAGACAAGAACTTCTCAAGCTCTACTGGTGGGATGTAGTCACCCATGTGATGACCTTTTTTGGAAAGACCTGTAGTGCCGCCAAATTTCAAAATAAGACCATTATATGAAGAAATCATTTGGAGACCACAATTTCTCTGCACACAAAGCATATAATAACCTTGAAGGGAAGCAGGAGGAGGCATCTCATCCTTAGAATGTTTAGGTTGTCTCCTCCTCTCTTCATGAGCAGCCTTCTTCATGTAGAACTCCATCATTGCTATAGGATCTGTACCTGCTGGTGCACTAGATTCACCTGCAACATGAAAGAGAAGTAAATCCAATATTCAACATATGGATACAATTATGCATAACACATCACATGATTGATGGCTTCCCAACATAACATGGAAGTCCACAACTAGACAATTCATCCATTTGCACACAAGAGAGGAGTGACGTACCGACTTGCCACCTGTACCTCTCTACATGATAATATCATGATAAAAAAATGCAACTGCTAAAAATCATGCGAGTCCAAAGCAATTTCTAGACACTCGTTGTAATATACAACCAATACATATATTCTTTAAAAATCTGACACATAACATTGGAACACAAACCAACTATCCAACATTAATTGGCTTTAAACATAATGAAGTCAATTCAGTAAAAGAAGTGTGAAACAAAGTCTGTTTGGTAAGCATTCTATTGTAGAGAGAGATTGATGGATTTGGATGGACCCAAGCCTGAAAGGTTTGAGCAAGGGTACAGAATTGGATAAACTAACATTAGGATTATCTAATTTCATACAATCTACAGACTCCAATCAGTTGACCTTCACCAAGTGCGAACATCTCCAGTGTGCTCAAACAGCTTCTATTGTTAAAAGAACTTAAAGAACAGATTTTTTTCTCATGGGTTATCAATAGAAACAAAATTTTCAAATATATCCATTGCATACTGATATGAGCTATTACCAGTTCTTCCTGAAGATGTTGACATCGAACCCTTTGGCTCTTCAGCATCATCGTATAGAGCTGAAGCGGGAATTTGGTAATTTGAATGCTGCTGCTGCAAGCTCTGATAACTACCCGTGGATTTAGATGCCGAAGTACTTGTACCCCCTATGCAGACAGACATGAAAATTTCATTCTATGATGGACAAAATTTGAACAAGGAAAATTAAACACAGCAACACAAGCAAAGAACCTCAACAAGACAACAAACAAATAACGTCCTTCTCCTAGAGCAATGTTACAATACTAATTTAATATGTCGAGCATTTTTTATCAGTCATAAATGAAGAAAATTTAAATCTTAAGAAGTGACTTTGTGTCAACATCAACATGTGAACTTTGTTCCTGGACTTATGGGCAGCGAAAATGCAGCCATGGAAGCTTCAAACAGCCTTAGCTCCCAGCCAAAAAGAATACAACTGCTACAAGGATCGTAATCAAAGTACTAACCACTAGAAGAGATTTGAGAATCCCTGCTCTGTGAAAGAGCCTTTTCTTCCTCAGCGAGCCTATACTCATAGTACTTGAAGTCTGCACAATTCTCATCAAATAAAAATCTGCAAATAACATAAACACCACTTATAAATAAAGCATTGAAGACCCCAACATGCAACATGAAGCAAAGTAAAAGAATATTATCAGAACTAAAAGGAAAATCATTGTGTAATGAAGCTAATGTTACTCATGACTAACTTGAATGGTGTATCTCCAGGATTCTTTTGGCGTGTAACATTCTCAAATTGCCTTCCATGTTTAGCAACAAAACTTGCTAGTTTGTCTGCAACATTCTTCACAGTGGGATCACTTGGGGGAGGTGGTGCTGCACATCACTTATAAAACTGATTAATACCAGGAGCATGAACAAGGGAATGCAAATTACTCTTGTAGCATGCGTGCCACAAATGCCAAATCTTTCATTGAACATCTCTTTCCACCAATGTTCGTTGGTACTTAAGATATAAGCTGCATTCATGAGACAAGAAACATTCAAGAACGATTTGTCCTCTTCATTTGCCAGTCAAGATCAGAGTAGCCATACCCAGATGATGGTTTCAATCGCACTCTACTTAACAACAGGGGCAAACTTTATTCCACAGCTAAAGGCTCCTTGTTGGAAGAGATGTATACAAATAAAAGCTTTAACAACATGAAGACCTTAGGAATTAATGAAGATTGATAGCTACTAAACACTTCAAATGTGTCAAGGGGAAGGGGTGAGAAACGAAATCATTTTACAAAAAACTTTTGCTCTAGTCATCCGTTTTGCAGATGAGAAGATCAAAGGAACATATACTCGTGACATACATGCAAATCCTCAATACAAATTCAAACACATAAAAAACTACGAGCAAAAAAGAGAATAGAATACGAATCTTTAGAAAGAAATAGGTATAAGCATAAGCACTCTAACAGCCGTGTGTGCAAGAGTGGTAACTAAGATCATATCTGACACTGCAACAGACATCTTGTCAGAATGTAAAGCCACATTCATAAATGATAAATATCTCAAGTGTCATCTATCAATCAAGAAGTCGAAACAGCAAAGAATTCACAATAAGCTTTCACTTCAACTCAACCAGATGAGAGATTATATATATTAGTAGTAATTACCAACATCCAATCGTCTCGATGATTGTTCAGAGGTATCCAATTGACCCAACTTCTGCCTCTTTGCCGACACATCACCTGAAGCATTTACAGCATCAACTTCATCTTCATCCTCCTCATCTTCACCCAACTTAACCGCAGGTGCCATAAGCTTTGACTTCTGTTTCAAGCTGAAAGCAAGTTTGCCACCCGAAGCAGTTGGTGGGGTCTTTCGTCCATCGTTAGCCTTCAACTGCATAGTTACTTTACCAAAAGAAGGTTTGGGCGTCACAGACCCTGAAACAATTGTTTTGGGTTTAGAATCCTTTTCTGCAGCCCCCTTATCCTTTTCCTTTTCCTTCCCATTCCCTTGCTGAAGTTGTTTAAACTTCTCCATGAATGAACCATCATTAACAAACAGACTGGACGGTGCTCCTTTGTCCATTTGTTAAAGAGCCAAATATCCTCAGGTTGTTTACAGGAAGTTACTGTCTGACAAGTAAGCTTTCAAGCAATTTAGACATACATGGCGACCTTTAGACCTGATCTTTGCGACTGTAAATCTTGTGTTTCTTAATATCACAATAATAATAAAGAAAAAGGAAAAATAAACAACTATGTTACTGATAATCCACCCATATCCTTAATTCACAAAAACTTCCTGTAAAATTATATCTTCTGCGACTCCATTGGGACTAAAAATTACTAATCATACAAAGCTGCTAGCAATAAATTAACAATCCACAGAAACTAGACCAAACCTGCCCAACCACTCTGTCGCTTCTAAAACCCCTCAACTTCAACCACTTGCAAGCCCAAATCCCATTTTTTTTAACTCTCATATTTGTTTTAGCATCTTTATGATCCTTTTAAAAAAAAAAGGATTTTTAGCTTTTTTTGATTAAAAACTTTCACTCATTGCAAGAAAATAATCTGACTCCCAATCATGGAAAAAACCCAAATACTTGAGAAATTCTATAATCGATACAAAAACGAATTTTCCCAATCCTTTGACGGATATAATCAATCACTAACTCTAATAAATTGACATGAATTCAATTCAGGAAAGGGAGATATGAGAGAAAAATAATTCAAACGGAAAAAATTAAACAATTCAAAAAAAGAATCGGAAACGCTAGAAATCAAATCTGGCAAAAAAAAAGATGAAATCTGAAAAAAGTGAATAAATAGTACCTGAATGGTTTACTTCGAGCGTTGATGTCAATTTGTGAATTTCACTAAGATCGATCGTGATGATTTTCTGTTTCTTTTGGGGGCTTCATAGAGAATGGAGGATACGAGAATGAGGTAAGGCTGCTAAGCCCCTTTTTTTTTTTTTTTATTCGAAGGGACCGTCTAAATTGGGGAAATAGAGGGAGGGTAAGGTGTTGCTTTCGTTTATGTACAGAGTAAAAGTAACACTATTGTCCTTGGTTTTGAGAAAATATGTGCTTCGGTACTCTAAATACTATTTCCATTCTCATTTTCTTTATTTCTTTTTTTTAAAAAAAAAGAATTATAAAATTGATTTTTTTTATTATAATATATGATATTTGAAGAGAATTACCCCATGTTGTTTTCTTCAAATCCTATTTCTGACTTTATTTGTGACAAAACAGTAGCAGGTAAGGAGCTAAGGCCACCTGTCCAACAATCGCGAGGATCAAATTGATACTAAAAATAAGATGAGAGACTGTTATTTCTTATTCTCGAAGGAGTTATTTGCACAGCTCCGTCAAAGCAAGAAGCCGAAAATGCAAGAGAACCTGGAGGAAATTCCATTTCCATGGAGACAAGTAGGAGCATAGAAATCTTAAATGCAATAGCCCCTTTACCTTTCAGCTTCTTTCTACTCAAGAGCTTCTGCTCTACTTACCACAACTCAAGAAGCATCTCAACTACTCTCTTTCATTACCTGAACGCTTCTCTCCTCCTTGCTCTGTATGTAAATACTCTCTTTAACTTCCTGTTTCAACACGTATAAGATGCTTTATTTATTTTTTGAGGGATGTTTCTTGTTTAATATTGTGGGTATGGCAGAAAGAGGGAACTCTTTGCCGAATGAAGTAGGTGAGGGAGTTAGAAGAAGCTTCTAGACAGTTGAGCTATGAGCAGCTTCAATTCCCCTCGGAAACTTGCGCGCATGGCACTGAGGATATCTTGCTTGATTTTGGCAAACCAGTGAGAAAACCAATCATTTATTTGATGATCATTTTGTTAGCAGTTATTTGTAGGAGAGACGATAGGTGAAGTGTGTGTTGCCAAGGAACTCTTCATAATGCAGTCAGTGTGGGTCTCCCACTCTTGTGGTTCTGTTGAATGCTTCTTTGCTCTTCATGAAACACAACTGTAAGCAAATCGACTAACATTACCAGATGAATTGCAAACTTCTGGAATGAAGGTTACAGCTAGGCCCTCAAGTTCAAGAAAAACTCCATTCGAGCTTCGTTCTTTATAATTGCCCATTACAAAGTTGCAGTGCAATACAGAAACTGTAAGAAATCATAACAAGACACGTGCTTTGTCCATGAATGGATAAACAAGTGCTTGAATCTGAATATCCCAAAACATATATATTTTCATCGGGTTTGTTAGGACCACCAAGAATAAAACAAGCTACTATAGGTGTAGCCAGGTCAACAACAGAGCAAACTCAATAAAAATGAAACAGGTGATTATGCAAAATAGCTACCGCGACTCTGTCTCTCCACCGACATGAAACAGTTGGATTATATTATTCTGTGATGATTTCGCAATTTAAAATCTCATGGCATTGACGCCTTTTTGACGAGGAGAGGTGTATGTTGGAGGTTGACCATTCTCACATGACGAGTTTCAAACTTTCCATGATTTTCTAATCAAGACAACTCCATGTTCTTTCATGGGTGATCATTTCCCATGTATATATATCCTTCATTTAGGCCATTTATACGCTCAAATATTGTCCTCTTTTTTATATATTTTTTCTTTCATCTTTTTGATACTCTTCTCACATATTTCCTTCTAAAAAAATTTAAAAGGTGAGCTCATCATTGGATTTCATTGCCCGTTTATATTAACAATCAGAAGCCACGATGAAACTTTTTTTTCTTAATCGTTTACGAAAAAGAAATGAGACTTTTTGGAGACTATGAAGTCAATGTAAGAATTTTACAGCAAAGAAACATAGGCGGAGGGGTGTATACGGCTGAGGTGGGCTGTAGCCCAGGTAGAAAAATAAATCAGTGTCCAAGATTCTAATTTACACACAAATACAGTAATTAAATGCAACAATTAATAAGTTCTGAAAATAGTTTTTTTAGTGCTCTAAATTAATTTTTTCTAAATGTATTCTCATAAAAAAAAACCCTGATTTAGTGTTAATATTCCCGTCTAATATTATTTAGGATTGTAAAATGATTCTGAGCAAACAACTAAAATACATAACTCAGTAAAAACTTATTTGAAATATTAAATTTTTTTATTAAGTTTTTATATAAATGATCTATTTTTTATCCAACAAATTGATAATAATATCTTAATGAAAAAATAATAAAATTATATTCTTTCCTTTATCTTTAATATTTTAAAAAATATAAATTTATTTTGGATTTCACATAGACTAAAAGATTTTAGTTGATATATATTACGGTATTAAAAGCAAAATGTTATAAAATATATTAATCTTAGTTTAGTTAAAATTTAAAAAACTAACCAGTTTTCTCGTGACATCCATTAACTAAATCTTGTTAATATATTTATTAAAATTTAATTATTTTATACGGTAATTTATGAGCTTTTATGATAAATTCTCTTATAAAATAGGAAAGATAAATATTAATCGGGAAGATAAAATTATTATTAGCAAATAACCTAAATAAAATACTAGTGAAATCCTAATTAAGAAAATTGAATATTTTTCATTAAGTTTAGATATGAAT
>Ga0325405_1004221_pt1 | contig 14722 bp, 5 predicted proteins | sample PopdelMetagenome_21_FD_205663 | JGI IMG/M metagenome (GOLD analysis project Ga0325405, IMG submission 205663) | Populus deltoides microbial communities from Bellville, Georgia, United States - Xylem-Control-R2 | ecosystem: Host-associated > Plants > Phyllosphere > Stem > Wood/Secondary xylem... | reverse complement strand
TGCTGGGGGCTTTAGTAACTGAAAGCCGTCGGATGTTCCAGTTGGTCAAGAAAGAAATAGCAGTGATTGAAAGTATATTTGGGAGGTAATTTTCAACCTTGTTCGCGACTCTCATAAAACTTGTAATCGTAGCATGGATTGATCCCGTGACAAAGGGGGTGAGTTGTATCATTGGAGGCGAGAGAGCGAGAAGTTGCTGATGGATGATCCTTCTATATATTTATATGCTGTAAGGTCTTGAATATTAGCTTTCTAATCTTTAAGCCAGGGGTCTGCGAGAAAAACCGACCAAACCGTGCCATAAAGCCCACTGTCCGATCGCCGACGTGTGGAGACGGCCAGGCTGGGTATAAACGCGATTAGGGGAGGGGGGGGGGGGTTAGAGGACGTGCTCGTACGATTAACAGAAGGATTTTTTCAGACTCTGACTCCTTTGTCAACGAAGCTTTTCTGATGGCATATACAAGAAGAGCATGATTGTTTTTTTTTTTCTTTTTTCTCTTGCAATTTTGTGAAAGATTTTAACAGGGAACTTGATCCTGTTAAGCAGATCAATTCTCTTCAGTGAGATGTTCTTGACGTTCATGATACTGTAATTTGGTGCTATATATACGATAAGATAATTACACTTAAATAAATATTTGATTTGGAGGGGAGGCTTTTGAAAGAATAATTAAATATGCCGATGCCATATCTCACAATAGAAATTAATTAATACTTTGATAATTATGTAGCAAGAACCTCCACCATTAATGCTCAGATTATGCCAAAGCATCATTGTAAACTGAAAATATCATGATCGCTGTTAGAGACCAAATTATACATTTTTATTATTTTAATTTAGATAATTGAGTGTCTATATTTTGCTTTGTGGCGTCTCTTTATCTATGCATTTCCAGTTTACTTATCACTTTTTTATTTTAAGAGACGATACACATGTTAGATTTTTATTATTTATTATGAGAAAAATAAATTTTGATTATAAATTCAATACATAAAAAATTTAAAAAAGCATAATTTTTTTATTGCTTTTCAATTTTTTATTTACACTGAAAAAAACCCATCACTCAATTTTAGAAATTGAAATAAAAAAATGATTAAAAAAGTTTTTTTTTTGTATATTTTTCTGATCAATCTCTTGAAGGTGTTTGATATTGCAACTGAATCATACTTTGAAATATTTTGATATTGTTTTAGTTTTATAATTTTTTATATTTTTTTATCATTTTAAATAAAGTTTAAAAAATAAAACATATTATTGTAATATATTTTTAAATAAAAAATATTTTAAAAAACAAACTTTATCCCTCTCGGAAACAATGACATTATACATTCACCACTGTAGCTCTGAAAAAATTAAAGTCGAAAATGGAGGCTAGCGGGTGACTTTTGAGCGCACAAGTCTGATTTATTATTTGCCACAAATCACAGTTGTACGTGCGGTGGCCTGCATGATGCCTGTGGTTTGAAAATGAAGTTTCATCTACTTCCAAACTCGTCAAACACTCTCATTCGGTGACTCCTATAAGCTTGTTTTTCCTAGAAAAGTGTTCGGGGGGTGTTTATTGATGCAGTGGTTATTATTTAAAATATTTTTATTTAAAAATAAATAAAAATAATTTTTTTATTTTTAAATATTATTTTTAACAATAACATATGAAAATGATTTTAATATATACATAAAAAATTAATTTTTTTAAAAAATTAATATTTAAAAAATACATATCTAAAAACTGCTTTCTTTACTTTTATATAGACCTGTTTTTATGTTTCGCAAATATTTTTGAAAAAGTTTATTTTTTTTAATTTAAATTAATATTTTTTATTATTTTCAGTTTATTTTAATGTGCTGATATTAAAATAATTTTTTAAAAATAAAAAAATAAATTATTTTAATATATTTTTAAATAAAATATGTTTTAAATAACAATTACAATCACACCCAACCTCACGTGAGGGTGTTTGGGTGTGAGGTGTGGCAAAAAACCACCACACTTCTTACTAAAAAACATGTATTTTTTGCTTTTAGAAAATGTGGTGTGTGCTTTAAGAGGGTGGTACCTAAAAAAAAAAGCTACCACAACTCCCACCCAAACACACCATGAACTTGACTGATTCCACGTTGAGACAAAATTATCAAGATACTAGACCGATTTGCAAGTGCCTGCTGTCATCGTAAGTCTTTGTGCGTACAAGTCCTATAAATGACCCTGAATTTCTCACATACTAGCAGGCTAGCAGCAACAAACACAGAGCCATGGCTCAAATTCTGCACCTCTATCTTCTTGCAACTCTACTTCTTGCTCTTTCTTTTAAGGCCACCTCCTCCTCCCGACAAAGCGGCAACAACGGGCTCAAATCTCTCCACTTTGCACTCTACCAGCATGAAACGATAAACAAAACGGGATACATCATAGTGAATGGGGTGGCCGGAGCAGGGGTCGGTCAAACCACAACACCTTTCGGCACCTTGTTTGCTTTCCAAGATCCGATGACTGTGACGGCCAATATATCTTCAAAGGTCGTCGCGATTGCTGAAGGCACCTCTATAACATCTAGTTTTGATGGGCTGAGGAGCATTTCCATCGCTAAGATCACTTTGAGGTTGAAGAATCACATGGGGTCTATCTCTGTTGTTGGGGGGACACATAACATCAAGCCTGCTGATCATCCCGTGGTAGGAGGCACCGGTGACTTCATGTTTGTTCAAGGGTACGTGACCTCCTCTCCGGTGGATCTCCAGGGACTCACTGTTACCTACAAGATTGAGTTCCACCTCTACTGGCCCCCCTATGCAAATAAATTCTCACTTCATGACAAACATGTGGGAAATGATATAATTACTTAGAGGATACCTAGTTATTTGAACAGTGTTATTTGGAACATGTTTTGTCGCGGGTTCAATAATTGTTTTAGGCAAAAAAATAAAAATAAAATAACATTTAAGCTTTTTAAATGTATTTTTTTAAGAAATTCTAATTATAAATAAAAAAAGTTAACTTATGCATATATTTAATTAAATACATCGAGAACAATCCGTGCTAATAAATACAAAAAACAAAGTATTAATGCTTCTATTCAACTTGCCTCGTTGCTTTTTATTCTAACGCAAAAAAATTAATGTGCATGTGTTATTAACTTATTTTTTGATATCGAGTAAAACATATAACCGGGAATCAAAAAGTTAATGCTTACATATAATAAATTATAGCAAAGATCATATGCTTTAATAAAATAAAGTAAGATTCCAAATAAATTTTTAAGTAACAGGATAATATAACAATGTTGCAATTGTTACAGTGAAACACTATTTCTTTAATCTTTGTATAATAATTTAAAAAAATACAAAGAAATTTTTTTAAAAAAATTACAAAGAAATAAAGATAAGAAAAAAAAGAATGGTATAAATAAGTTAAATGTAAAGTGATAAATATTCCAAGTATAAAAAAATAAAAAAATGTTAATTGTTTTTCAAAAAAAAGTGTAAAGAAAATAAAAAATATAATTAAAAAATAAAGATAAGAAAACAATGGTGATAAATAGGCAAAATATAGAATAATAAAAATCCAGGAATAAAAAGAAAAAATATAAAAAAAAACTTATTTATGAATAAAAAACCAAAAATTTTAATTTTGAAACTGAGACAATAAAAAAAAATTAGTAAAATTTATAATTATACTATTTCTACAGGAAACACGGTTTCCTTTCAGTACATAGGAAATCTTTAACTATGATTTTGATTTTCCAGTGATCTTCGAAGTAAAATCCTTCTTGTTCTTGTTGTAGTATGGATTCTATCCATTGATTAATATAAAGCAACGAACCGATCATAAACGCGATTTTTTTTACCAAATAAGTTAATAATCTTTTTTCAGTATTACGTACGGTGTCGTATAATCGGATTCAATTTTCTTTCCTTCGGTTTTAAAAGTATCCTTGAGCAAAATTGTGAATCCCAAATTAATTCTCCTATCCATTCATAAATAGCTGGATTGCAGAATAAAATATTTTTTTATTCCAAATACTTTCCAGAAAAATAAGCAGCCACAAACACTAGCCATGATACCCGTGCTTCGGGGCGTGGCTAATAATTTTTTGAACAAAAAAACAATATTTATATACTGAAAACAAGTAAAAGAATACATAAAAACTGCTTATTAAAAAATATAAAAAAACTATTTAGAGTTAAGTTAACACGAGATGTCCTGTTAGATTCACAGTCTAAATTATATGATTGGAATATTAGCCCAATTAAAAATTAAAAAAATTATAAAGCTTATATATATATATATAAAGTGTTAATTTTTTTTTAAACTCATAACTTGAGTCATTAAATTTGAAGCACCCAATCTAGAAAATCACGAAGTCTAATTTAAAAAAATATTTTAAAGGATGAAATTGAAAAGAAAAAAAAATATTATAATCATACAAAAGGATTTTAAAAAATAACAATTCAAAAAATAAGGATTAAGATCACTATAACTATATTATTAATAAGTAATATCATCACTATTATTATTATTATTATTATTATTATTATTATAAGTAACATTACATTAATATTTTTTTTATTAGCATCATCATTATTAATTATTAATATTACCATGATTATTGTTGTTGTTGTTGTTAAAAAAATAAAAACCATGAACTTGATTTGAAGGATATAATTGAAAACTATAAAAACTTTGATAAAAAAACCAAGAAAAACAATAAGAAATCAAAAAAAAAGGGACTGAATTGAAATCACTATTATCATTGAAATAACAAATATCATAGACTTGATTTGAAAGATCAAATTAAGCCATAAGACTTTGATAAAAGAGCAAATAAAAAAAAATAAAAGTATAAGGATCAAATTGAAATACCTTATATATACAAATTAAGAACCAATGGTTAAATTGAAACAAACAAAACTTCAACAAAAAAGAAAATGATTAAAAAAAAGCAATCAAAACTAAAAGGTAGAAGAGAGAAATGAAGGAAGGAAAAATAAAGGGTTATCAACGATAATCTAGCCAGATTTGGAGCACACACACCACTTATAATGGAAGTGGAGACAACAAGGAATAATATGAGACGACAAACGACCATTTTTGACAATAAAAAACCATCGCATGCGCTGCCTTAAGCGAGGATTAAACTTCGTTGTGAAGGCTAAATCCCAAATCACTATCCTAGGAATTTCTATCTCCAATAAATACAAGTATTTAGTTTATGCAAAATATTAGCATATATGTACAATAGGTATCTTTATCATTAAAATCAAACAACAATACATCTTACGTAGGTAAGATGTTTTTAGGGTGATTTTTATATTTTCTTTAGCATAATTAGCCTTTTACTAAAAAAATATTTGAAAAACTAGTTAGGATTCCTAGTAACCATAAAATTAAGTGGCAACTTCTTTCCTTTAATTTTACCCTTTTCATAGAATTATATATTTGAGATGTCCCCTGCGACAATGATGATGCATATGTGTCTCATGATTTGTACTAAAAAATATGAACACATCTAGATAAGTTAGGAACAACTATGTTTGAAAGAATCCATGGCAATTATAGTAGCTACAAGATCATTTAAAAAAAAATCCATCATAAGTCATGATTGGCAGAGGAAACAACTTCTTCATGATATTAAAGAAAAATGATTAGTAATTAAAGAAAAATCATTAGATTGCACTTGGGGAAAACACTAAACAAAGTCAATATGGGCCAAGTTAAGAGAATGTATTAACCATGCCTATTTAGCAACCAAAGATGGAGAACGTGAATAGGAAAATCTATAGTGAGCCTAGAAAGCAACTATGTCACCTAAACAATTCAAACAAATCAATGACTGAATTTAAAGATACTTCTAAAATCAAACATCTTTGAAAAAGCTATCAATGTTTTAAAAAAGAAAGATTAAGCTTTTAAAAAGTGCAATTTATGTTTTCACTTTATGATAAAATCAGAATAAGTTGTTGTGCATTAAAAAAATCAAGGAAAAAGACAGATAACAAGCTTAAGCCAAGCAATTAGAATATCTTTAATTGAATTTTGTTGATAAGTAAGTCAAAATAAAATCTAAAATCAAGATAGCACTTAGAATTCATGTTGAGTTTGTTCACCTCTTGAGTTGACCTATTTAAGTTTTCTATCGTGGTTGGTTGCCTATCGATCTGACATATTTAAAATTTTATGTTAAGATTGATTGTCTCTCAAGTTGACCCATTTATGTTTCATGTCGAGGTTGGTCATCTTTCGATTTAATCTTTTTAGATTTCATGTTGAGGTTGATCACATATCAAGTTAACCTATTTAAGTTTCCGATCAAGCTTGGTCGCATTTCAATTTAACCCATTTAGATTTCATATTATGGTCAGTCACCTTTCAAGTTGATCTATTTAAGTTTCATATATAGGTTAACCACCTCTTGATTTAAACCATTTATATTTGATGTTTAGGTTGTTTACCTCTTAAGTCAACTAACATAGGTTTCATGTATGTTGAGGTTGGTCACTATCAAGTTGATCCATTTAAGTTTCCTATTATGGTTAGTTGCCTCTTAATTTGACCTATTTAGATTTATGTTGAGGTTGATCACCTTTCCAGTTGACCCATTTATGTTTCAAGTTGAGGTTGATTGCTTTTTAATTTGACCCATTTAGATGTTAAGATTAGTCACCTCTCACGTTAACCTATTTAAGTTTCACGTTGAGGTTAGTCGGCTCTTGATTTGATCTATTTAGATTTCTTGTTGAGGTTGGTCACCTGTCAAGTTGATCTATTTAAGTTTCATGTCGAGTTTGGTCCTCTTAATTTAACCTATTTATATTTGAGATTGGTTGCCTCTCAATTTGACCACCTTCATATATATATATATATATATATATATATATATATATATATATATATATATAACATTGTTTTTCTCTGTATTTGTAAAACTTTATCTTTTATTTTGAAGTACTTTATTGTATTTCTTTACAAATTTAATATACAAAGTCAAAGAAAAATAAGATTTTTCAAAGTGTTTTTTTACTATAAGTATTTTAAAGAGGGAGAAAAGTTACAATCCATTTTCATCATATTTTCAAAATAATAAAATAAAAAATAAAAGATTCTAGAAAAAAAAATATTAGGCAAAAGGGAAAAAATGAACCAAAACGATGGAAGATCATCTAAATGAGTAAGAGAAAAATAAATAAAATGTTTTATATGATTGTTTACTTTCAGGTGAAAGATCTACTAGTTCTAATATATTATTGTTTATGATAGACTCAATTTCACTATTATATGACTTTTTCAATTAGAATGCTTCAGGATAGGATATTGTCTTGGGGTAGATTCGAGGTTCATTTTCTAACAAATATATTTGAAAATCAGGATCAAATATTTTTGTTATTTTTTTCCCTTTTACTTTTTCTACATTCAAATTTATCATCTTTTGATTGATGACAACTAATTGAGCTAACTTCAGTCATTATCTAAGGAAAATGATTTTCTTTAACTTTCTTAAATGAAAACACATCTTTAAATAAAACTATATTTTTGTATTTCATTACAATATTAGGTTGAAAGTCCTCAATACTTGACTTGTATACAAGAAAAAAATATGTAAAACATAGTCCATAATTTTAGGTCCTATCTTGTTTTTTTTGGGATAAGTATGGTCACCTTTGCAAGATACCTCTACTCTTCAAGGTATTTATATGAATGTCTTCTACTTTTTTACAATCCATATGGTGTTTTTTCTAACTTTTTATAAGGTACTCAAAATTGCTTCTCTCTACAAGTTCTGAAATGCTCTTAAACTTATCAACTTGATATTCATCATTTCTTTTATGTTTTGCAATGCTATTTAGTTGAAGTAAATAAAGAGTAAAAGTTTGGTGGATAAGACCATTCTAGAAACATAATTCACTAAAAGGTATTTTCTATTCTCCACCTTTATCACTTTGTATTACCTTTATTTTCTTATTAAGTTGATTTTTAACTTTTTTCTTATAATATTTAAACATTTCAAGAGCCTTACTTTTGCTTATAAAAAAAAAGGTATAACAATACCTTGTGCAATCATCTATAAAAGTAATATAATATTCTTTCACATGTAATTTGGATATATTTTAAATAACCAATATCCACGTGAATTAAATCTAGAGGTTTACTATTTCTTTTAATTGTTTAGAAAAAAAAATTTTGTGAATTTTGAATCCACACAAACCTAACACTTATAATTTTCTTAAAAAACTATACTTGACCAGTAATAATTTAAGATTAATTCATCTTTGTATAGAATTATAATTTACATGTCATATCATATATCACAAGACTCAAGTTAGTAGGAAAAATAGTCATTCTTATTACTGTTCATCTCATCTTTGGTTAAAACAGTCATTATAAATATTTTAAAGAGGTCATCATTAAAATACCTCTCTACTACAATCATTCTGTTTATAGAGAGCATAAAGTTGTCACTTTTAGAGACCTTCTTAAAATTATATTTGAATAATTTATTGTACTCTTCTATTCTCAATCTCAAGATGACATTTTCAACTCTCATTTTCTTGCGCTTATATTTAAGGTAATTTTTCAAGTCTTTCCAAGATAATAGAGATTTTTTAATAGTTGTAATTGTTTGGAAGCATTCACTCAGAAACTTACCTTTAACATAATTATCATGCAATATGAGGTAAAACTATTGAACTTGGCATATAGTAGTCTTTGAATTAACCATATTGAAATCCAGAAATTTATCATGATTTTTTTTTCATACCAACATCTTCAACCTTGTGTTTTTTATCCAAAACTTCTCATAGTATCTTTGCACTCTTAATTGAACTATATACATTGAACTATATACATTATAGAGTGTGTTATTCGATCCATTCAAGATATAATTCTCATAAACAAAATCATTGTTATTCCATATACATACAACTACCATAATGATATTAGCAGATTCATTATCTACCAGATTTGATGCTTCTTCAATCAAAAACTTTGCTAACTATAAGGTGGTTAAATAAAAGAAAAAATCTTTTACTACCATCACTTAAAGTTCAATCCATTAAACTTTTCAAGTTTCTAAACATGCACTAAAAAATATGATGATGGAATCATCCCTGCCGAAGTAGAAGTTTTTAAAGGAACATTGGTTAAAACATCCACAACTTGAATTGAAGTCATATCAATTTTCTAAAATAATAGCCAAATATTTATCATCAAAATTTGGCTATAAATATGTAGATTAAAAAATGCAGTATATAATTTAAACTATAAAAAATGAAGACCTTTTGTCCTTGACACTAAAATATTCATCTATTGGTACAAATGATCCTGTTACAAATAATCTCTCAAAAATCCAACAATTTAACTTTTAAAAAAGTATTTTTTATTTAAAATAAGTCTACTACCTGAAGGAATAAGGAAAGTCAAAATATCTCTAAGCTACAGAATAGAGGGAAAAGGCAGCAAAAAGGTAAGAAAACTAGAAGCAAAATAAGCTGAAAAAATAATGAGGATAAAGGCAAATGAGTTGTTGCAAGGTATGCATAATATCTTCCCTTCAACCCTCTATTATATGATTTTTGAAACCATAATTGTTACATAATTAATTTTAATAATTACCATAATTAATTCATGCTATTTTGCCTTACCCATCATAAAAAGAATTATAACATGCCATTTTCCCCTTAAAAACCATACGTTATGCCTATGAAAATAAATTGTTTACGAAATGTGGACTGACAAACTAGTGGGCTGGTAAAAAATAACTTTTTATGTGCTAACAATCTTCCTTGTCTTGGAGATTTTTTTTTTCTGAGGTGTTCTGCGAGAGTTCTATAAATACGACCTGTTCATGTTTTAAGTATTTGTCATTCTGACTGTTCTAGGTTTTGCCCAGACAATTTATAAGGCCAATGGCTCACCCAGCTCTACTCCTTTACGTTCTTGCTATTTTATTCCTTGCTCTTTCATTTAAGGCCACCTCCACCCACAACCGCCGCGGACTCAAATCCCTCCACTTTACACTCTACCAACAAGAAGCCATAAACAAAACAGTGTATCTCATAGTGAAGGGTGTGACAGGACCAGATGTTAGTCCTTCCGCATCCCCCTTTGGCTCCCTGTTTGTTAACCAAGATCTTTTGACTATTTCACCTAACTCGTCTTCAAAAGTTGTTGGAGTGGCAGAAGGAGCTTCCATAACATCCAGTCTTGATGGACTCACCAACATTGTTATGGAGAAGATCACTTTAGAACTGAAGCACTACAAGGGATCAGTCTCCGTACTTGGAACTGCTCACAACATCAAGGTTATTGATCTTCCTGTCGTGGGAGGCACCGGTGATTTCATGTTCGTTCAAGGCTATATAAAACCATCTCTAGTGACCTTTGAGAACCCCAATATTGTGTACAAGATCGAGTTTCACCTGTACTGGCCTTCCTATGTTGCAAATCATTTTTCTCATAGTGATCGAAGTTCTCCTGTGAATGGTGTCTAGAAAACTCCCACTGATATCTTAATGGTGTCCGATTTCTCAACTCTGATGTTTTTCTTCTTCTTCTTCTTTTCAAATTCCATGTGTATCATTATATTCTGTCTCTCTTTTTTTTCTTAGAAATCAATCATCAATTTCTTGCCTAAAAAAATTATCATCAATTTCAAGCTAGCTGACCGTTCGCACAAGTTCAAGGAAATGGTTGATACCTTAAAGAAATTATTGATTTTTTCTTGCTTATGCATGTTTATTCAGAACCCAGAAGCCGCTGAAACTTTGTTAAACGAATTCCCATGGTCCTATATGCTATTGTCGAACTTTGTTAAAACCGAAGAGTGTGACTGCTTGTCTGCTTCAGCGAAGGAAATGATAAACGAAGATAAACCAGAAAGAATCATCAATTAATTAAACATCAATATCATTGTCCCATCAATAAACACAAGATTAAATAATGATCCCAACAGAAATAATGCAGTTCTGACGTACATTGTTTTGGAAAATGATGAGGTAATTCTGTCTTATTTTAGGTTCTAACAGCTCCGACGATGCTGATATCTTTAACTCTCTCTCTCTCTCTCTCTCTAATCACTTTTTCTTTAGGACATGATATTTCTTGGAAAATATTTTTTGAAAAATTACTTTTTAAATTTTTTTATATTTGTTTGTTAATAAAAAAGTTAGTCAACAAAAAATAATTTCCGGTCAACAAAAAATATTTTTCAATCAAAGGAAAATTTAGCTTGGTTTACATGAAAGTGTTTTTCTTTTTAACTGTGTTTGTTTTTTAAAAAGTGTTTTTTGGAAAATCACTTTCCAAACTTTCCTGTGTTTGTTTACTATTAGAAAAGTTGGTTAACGGAAAACATTTTTCAGTTAAAGAAAAATTTAGCTTGGTTTTCAGGAAAGTGTTTTCCTGAAAAATTTGGGTGGAAAACACTTTCCGGAAATTGTTAAAAATTTAGAAATGTCATGATTATATCAAATTTGATCCTCAAACTTTTGATTGCTATATATATTTTGTTTTGAATATTTTTTTTTTAATTTCATCTCTTAAAATTTAATTTTTATATTAACTTTGGTCATTATTTTTATAATTGCTATTTGCTTTTTCCTTATCATTTTTTTATTGAAATTTTTTATCTATCAAATTTGGTCCTCATTCTTTTGATTGTTACTTATTTTATTTGAAATAATTTATGAAATGTTGATTATTATTATTTTAATTTCTTTATTTTTTATTTTTTTTAATTTTAGATTTGATCTCTATTATTTTGATTATTATTTATTTTATTTGAGATAATTTATGAAATTATATTTTTTTTCACTTTCATTTTCATTCAACTTTTAATTTGTAAGATTTGTTCCTCATTATTATTTTAATAAACTTGAGAAAATTAAAATATTAATAAGTTATTTTCCAGTTTATTTTCCATGACATAACCAAACACTGGAAAGTATTTTCTAACTTATTTTCCATTACACTACCAAACATCGATCATAAAGTAATTCACTTTTTCGGAATTCACTTTCTCGGAATTCACTTTCTAAAAAAAATTGTTTTTCAGCAAACAAACGGGGTATAAACATATATTCCATTTCCCACCAAATAATGCATTGAATAAAATATACATGGGGGCAATCATATTAAATTTTCGCGAAGACTGTTGTTTTTATAGATTATGTTTGTTTTCTTGGGAGAAATTTTATGTCGATAGTAATCCCATAATTCACAAAAGATATAGAAACAAAGAAAAACGGGAATATGAGAAAAAAGTATTCATCAACTAGCTTAAAATAATAAAATCATTTTGATGAGTCATCTGAATCTATTTTTATTGGACCATGAAGTAATTATTAGATATCATGACAAAGATTAATATTATTAACGAAACTTTAAAACGCGTAGAGAATCTCTATAGTATATACTTCATAGTTTCATAGTAAAATTACATTTTTGTTCCTGAAAAACAAATTAAGAAGTTTTAAAGTTGGGGTTATTTTGATCTTTTCACATAACCTATTATTCATTAAATAATTATCCAAAGGTATATGCATCTTTTCAAGTTTTTTGAAATAGTAAAATGACCGATTAAATAGCCCTCCAAGTAAAAAAAAAACTTAAAACTGTTAACCAAGGATGTTTTTATCTTTTTATTTATTTTAAAAAAAGTAAAATGATATTTTTTCCATTGGATTCAAGAAAAATACACTAGGGGCTTTTTCCTCCATTCATGGTGGGTTTTTTTTTTTTTTGTATTAATTACATAGCAACAGAGGTTTTTTGGTCTTCATTTTTAATAATTAATATAAATATGTAAAACATTACTAGCACATGGGCTATTTTGATTTTTTCACATAACCTATTAGTCATTAAATGATTATCTTTTCAAGTTTTTTTAAATAGTAAAATGACTAATTAAATAGCCCTTCAAGTAAAAATAAAAATAAAAACTTAAAACTATTAATCAAGGGTGTTTCTATCTTTTATTTTTATTTTAAGTAAAAAAGATATTTTTCCCATTGAATTCAAGAAAAATACACTAGGGGCTTTTTCCTCCATTCATGGTGGTTTTGTTTTTGTGTTAATTTCATAGCAATAGAGGTTTTTTGGTCTTTCATTTTTAATAATTAATATAAATATTTAAAAAATTATTAGCACATATGGGAGGCACTTGTACCTTTTGAACGGTGCGTAAAACTCCTCTCGATAGTCAAACCTGTCTTTTTGTTGTGTCTTTGAAATTGCTTTCGTATCCTCTTCATCTTGGTGTGACACGAGTGGATAGTGGTGAGATGGTTTGTTATTGGTATACCTTTTTTCCTCCCATCTTTTCTCTTTTCTCCCTCAAAAAGTTTTGGTTGGTCCTTTTTAGTTTTGGTATTTTGATTTTAGTCTTTATTATTTAGATTTTGATTTTTTATTCTTAGCTCTTTTATAAAAATTTTATTTGTTTAAAATTTAGTCTCTCAATTGTAATTTGTTGTATATTATTTTTTTCAATTTAGTCCTTATTCTTTTAAGTTTTAATTTTTTCACGATTTCATCATTTATTGTTTGATTTATTTGAGCTCGTGCTTTAAATTAAGTTAAGTTTTGTAAAATAAATTAATTTTACAATAAAATATATGGTTATAATATTAAATTACTATAAATCATCGATCTATAGCAACTCACATGAGTCATCCTTGAAAAATTAACTTCAAGTCGAGCGGTTATCTTAATGTTATTTATTTAATTGGAATTATATCAGTCATATAATTTTATATTAAATGAAAAAATCAAATTTTAATTTATTATGCAAATAAAAGTTTTAAGTATTCAATTAGTAAAAAAAACGCAATATAAATAAAATGCTAGATTAATGGAGAGTTAAATGCAATGACTTGTTTCGAAAAAATAAAAAGTTACGAAATCGTGTTAGCTTATGTAAATGGATCTCTCTCCCATTAATTAAATAGTAGGAAAAAATATATTGAGTTACAATATGATTTTATAATAAAATGAAGATTTTTTTTCCTCATATTCTTAATAAAAACTAATAAAGTTGTGTTTCATTTTTTATATAAATAGTTAAAAAAAATTAATATATTTGCTTAATATATCATCTGGTTACAAGTTTTGTGTTTTAGCTTAATAATTAACTTGTAAAAGTAATCCAAGGTCACGAGTTTAGACTTAAAGGTGCTCTATATTTCTTTTCAACTAATAAAAAAAAAGGTTAATTTATTATTTTAAGTGTTTTAGAACAAAGTGGTGTCTTAGCTTAATTTGTTAAAGCATGTGATGCAACTTTAAGGTTGTGGGATTGTGTCGCATAGGCATGTTATTTGATTTTTTTTTTTAAAAAAAAAAAAACATAATGCACGTGAGGCATTTATGAGGTTTTAAGTTTGAGTTGAAGTAGGCATGCTATTTGATTTTAAAAAACATAAACATGTCATATGTGTTTTTTTAAAAAAAAAATAAAGGATGACGCAAATAATGATGGGTCAGGTATGCAACCAAGCCCAGCCTAACACGGCTTGATTTTTTTTCTTATCCCTTTTTTTTTGGGGGGGTTTTTTAAATTTTTTTCAAGGATATTATTTAGACAGGCTTTTTATTTAATTTTATCTTTTAATATTAACTTTAATATTAGGTTGATGGTAAATTGCTTTTGTATTTTTTATCATATAATAAAATAAAATAAATAAATTGACCAAGTAAAGTCCATAACTTAGGTAGCGAGTTTGATG
>Ga0325405_1004220_pt1 | contig 14723 bp, 6 predicted proteins | sample PopdelMetagenome_21_FD_205663 | JGI IMG/M metagenome (GOLD analysis project Ga0325405, IMG submission 205663) | Populus deltoides microbial communities from Bellville, Georgia, United States - Xylem-Control-R2 | ecosystem: Host-associated > Plants > Phyllosphere > Stem > Wood/Secondary xylem... | reverse complement strand
ATTTATAATCATTCAATACCTCTGATTTTTAGTTACAAATTAACTATGGGTCAATGTTCAACCAAACCTGATTATTTAGCTTTTTTGAGGAAGTTATCATCTTTGTTGTGGGTTGCATAACCAAATGATCATGAGGTTCGTATCAGACCCGTTCAATATTTTTTAGACTGAAGTAAGTTAAATATATCAGGTTAGACTAAATGTTTTATGGATATTACAGACGTTCATGAATTGGGCATATAGAATCCGTTATTTCTCGATGCTACTGGAAAAAATAAACTTACAAAGGCAGATAACCGGATAAATTACTTTACCAGATACATTTAAATTGATTGCTGGACATGCAAAACCCTTGTCCACAATCTGCATAACAAGAAAGCAAAATCAATCCATTGGCAAAAAAAGGACTAACTATGTGAAAGAAAAGATGAAATTAATATCTACAATTCTAGGTCTATAAACATACAATAGACTTCTCTGCTTTCTTATGAATAATCTTTGTTAGTCATCGATGAATAAAAAAGAAGTTTCAGAATCGACAACATAAACATAGAGAATTGCATCTTAGATGACACCAGCACAAAGTTTATACTGTTTCAACGCAACTTCAATTTTATTTTTGTAATTAAAAAATGCATGTAAGATCAAAACATCAGTGAAATAAAAGAATAATTTAATAAAAGTTACTAATTCTCAGACAAAATCCTATCATTAAATTTCAATGGCATGCAACATGTATTGTCCCCGGGAAGGAAAAAAGGATATTAAATTTTTCTTCTGGGATAATTCTTCAATGTGTAGTCCTAGGAACAATACATGCCTTTATTCAACAAAACTTCTCTCTATTGTTAAAAAAAATATATTTTCTTAAGATTCGTCGCTTCATGATATATGCAATATTCAATGGAGGAAATAACAAGAAAAAGCTAGTAATCAACTCAAAAAGAAGTATTGCATCACATATTCAGAAAAATTAGGTTATGATAATACAACCAAATACACCCTATTATTTATTAATATGATCTAAAATTAAAAAAATCTAATTTAAAAGACCGAGAGAAAGAGATCCTACATGAAATTAAAAGAAAAGACGGGAGGAATAATGTAATAAGAGCAAAAGCATTCAACACCTTTAATGTTTTAAGATTATTTGAAGTCTAAAGGAGAGAATTGAAGGGAGGAGAATGAGAGGTGATTGCAAGGGAAAAAAAAGAACAAAGAGAAGGGAAAATGATATTTATACCAAGAATTTTCTAGGGTTACTTACATTTAGTGAGCTATACAGGTTGGGTTGGGTTGACTAGGTTTCAAACATCTTAATCTCCACCTGACCTGTGATTTTTATTTATTAAGTTGTTTTTACCCACCATCATTTGTAATATCCATATTAATCAATTTTAACAGGTTGGGTTAGGTTGGAAATGTAAATTTTATAGATACCCTAGCTTTTTTAAAACACCTATAAATAATATAATTGAAAAAAGTTCATGAAGTTGTAAGATATATATGGATATAAAGCTCTGCATTTGTAATGATTTTAATTTTAAAGACGATTAAAATTGATAATGAAATAAATCACAAATAATCTACTTATATAATTAAAAAATTAATTATAATAAAAAAAGATGATAATCTTGATCACTTGTCGGATATGCAAACCTCCAAATAGTAGCTTTATTGATTTTGGAAGGATGAAATCCTTGTAAATAGGTAATAAAAGTGGGACAAAATGGTCCTTAGTGATTGAGTTGGCTCAATAATAGCATATTTAATGGGAGAGCCTAAATAAGAGCAAAAAATAAAATAAAAAGAACTAATTTCTTAATTTTTTTTCTTTAAATTTGAAATTTAAATGAGAAAGCTAAATGAAGAGCTAAAATGACTTTTCTGTCAAAGAAAAGTCATTACTAATATTTATCGAAAGAGTCAAAACATTAAAATAGATTTTTTAAAGATTTATTCTTTTATCAATTAAACTTTTCTAAAAAAACCAAAATTATTAATATTAAATATATTAAAATAAAAATGGGTTGTTAAAATAATTTTTTTCCAATTGAAGTTCACATAAAAAAAATATTTACACTTGTCGCACCCGATGTTGCGGCAACCTTTAAAAATTAGATAAAAATAAATAAATATATGACATCTTGTTCTTTAATGGGAGAATATCTCATTTAAGAAGTTATCATCTAATATTATGATAACTAAAAACTTAACTAGTCAATAGGAATTTTATGATATAAGACTTGTTACATAAAAAAAAAGATATTATCATCCTTAAAGCATCCTACCTGAAATAGGTTGCATTGATGGTTTTGTCTTAAATTGCTAAAGGTCTACTGTGTTATGCTATAAATGATCTGTCTATAATATTCCTGACTCTAATGTAAGTGAATGTTTAATTACAAATACTTCCAACTCTAGCATTAGTAAACATATGAAGAAAAAGATATAACATTCCTAAACTATATTTACTTCCAACTTTGACATTGATATGTATTATATGAAGAAATGTATGATATTTTTAACTTTAGCTTCGATGAATACTCAAATAAAATTACTTCCAACTTTAGCATTGGTAAATATTATATGAAGAAAGGTATAATATTCTTGACTTTGATGTCGATGAATATTTGAGGTATGAAGTTATTTCTAATTCTAGTGTCAATATTCATAACTTTTGTCGCACTCAACATTACGGTAGCCTTAAAAAATTCAAATTCTTTATGTAAAGAAAATATTTCTAGCATCTTGTTCTTGAGTAGAGAAATGTCTTGTTTAAGGAATCACCACCTAGTATTATAATCACTAGAAACCTTAACTAGTCAACAAATATTCTACGGTAGTAGATTAGTTACGCGAAAGAGAAGATATTATCACTATTTACGCGTCCTACCTGAGACAAACTGCATTGATGATTTTGTTTTAAATTGCTAAGAGTTTGTTTTTATTCTTTTTTTTTTGATATTCCTATAATATTCCGACTTTGATGTCAATGAATATTCAACTATTAATATTCTTAACTCTAGCATTGATAAATATTATGTAACCCAAAAAGTATGGTATTCTTGACTCTGATGCAAATGAATGAATCCATAAAATTTAAATTAAAAAAAAAACTATTTTTTTAGGCTAAATTTAACTTAATCTTAATAATTAGGCTAAACCTAGCAGCCCAGCCTGGTCACTGGCCCAAGCCAGTGACCCGACTTGACAACAGGCACGCATGAATCAAGCGACTTGACTTGACAGCAGGCACGCCTGAATTGATTCACGCGTGCATGCACAAACCAGTGAAGTATATGTTGGCTGAACAGTAAGCAGTGAATTAAATTTGCATATGTACAGTAACTATGTAAATATAATTGCAAAGGAGTGGGAAATGAAGAACTTACCTGTGCAGGGAGGCGAAGTCGAAGACGGTGGCTTGCTTTGGATCCCTCTGTTTCTCCTTTCGTTTTCTTTCCATCTGATTCTTTCTTTTCTTTTGCTTTCTCTCTGTGCAATGTTTGTTGGTCTTTATTTCTGTTTTCTCTCCGTCGCTCTTTACGTCTGGCTCTCTCTCTCTGTTCTGTCTCCTTTCCTTTTCTGTGTGTTGTTCGTCCGTCCGTCTGTTTTTTTTTTTTTTGATCCTGTGTTGTTCTCTGTTGGCTTGATATCGAAGCCTGGTTTTCTCTGTGTCTCTCACCTTTCTCTGTTTTTTTTTTTTGTTCTGTTCTGGTTTCCACTGTGATCTTCTCCTGGAATGCTTTGTTTCTGGTGCAGTTGCTGCTGAAGATGGAGCTTTGGAGCTGCTACTGAAGCCGAAGTCGAGGGCGTGCTGCAGGAATACAACGGTCTCCCCTTTTGTTTTTCACTTCTGTTGGTTCGTCCCCCTCTGTTTTTTCACCAGTTCCCTGTTTTTTCATTCTTCTCTGTCTTGTTCGTTCCTCTGGTTTTTCTCTCCTCGTCCCTGTCTTTTTGCTCCCCCTAGTTTTTCTCTGGTTTTTTTATTCTCTCTCCCCCTGGGTTTTTCTCCTCCTTCCTATTTCTGGCTTTTATAAAGCCAGAGAAAGCCCTCTCTTCGTGCCAAAGCACGTTCATCCCTGTTTGAGGAAAAACAGGGGACTAACAGTCCTGGCACGACTGCTAGTCACGATAACGTGGCCTTTTGGAAAGGTATCGTGGAGGATAGTAGGCAGCTGAGGTAAGAGTCGTGGGTGACTGTCTTTGGCGCATTTCCCCGGATTTTCCTGTTGAATCGGTCATCCTTTGACGAAAAAGATGACGATGAACAGTGATTCAAAGACGAAATCCATGGCTATTTTCAATTTGGCCCCTTAACTCCTGAAATTTAACAATTGGGTCCCTAATCGAGGAAACTCTTCTTTTTGTTTTTAATTTTACCCCTGGATCAAATTGCAAGTGAACCCCTAGATTTCATCACTATTTACAAAACAGTCCTTATTTTTCAATTTAATCAATCCAGTCCTTAATTGACTCTTCAGATGTTAATTCTTTCAAAATTACCCCTGGAAAAATCAATTAACCCCCTATAATATCACCACATATTCACTGTGGTCCTTGGACTTTAATACCTTGCAATCTTGATCCAAATCAGCCCCAAACTTTGATATTTTTTCAATTAAACCCCTGATTGCATTAATTAGTTAAATCAAAGTTTAATTAAATCTTCCAACTTATTAATTCTTTCAATTTTTGATTAAATTGACTCTCAAATTTATAATTTCATTCTTATTAATCCTCAAACTTTCAATTTGTGTTGTCTTAATCTAATCCTCAAATTATTTTTCATTCCTTCATTCATTTTTTTGGTTAAAAAATTCAAAAATTGAATTATAAATTGTGAGACGAGAACCTTAATCGCCACACATAAGCAAACGAGAACAAGCATGGACCTAAACAAAAACAGGAAAACGAAAGCCACAGCCCCAAGACCCGTACCTTTCCCACTAGGATGCTTTATATTACCTTTTTTATTAAAAAAAAACAAAAACAAAATTGAGGCGCTAGCATAGTATTTTAACAGGGCATGTATGGATAAGAAACTGTGCGTACCAAAAGAATCCTAAGGGCAGCCCTACTGTCCGGACTTAATTTCAAGACAAAGAACATATATATAGTAATATCTCTATGCATGAACGGGATGTTACTGTGAGTAAATCATCACTAGCAAAGACAGAGGGAGACCTTATAGGAAATCTCAAGCATGATGCATATATATATACAGGTTTACAAGGCAGGCATGAAGTCTCTAATACAGAACAGAAACTCCTGATACTTGGCTTTAGGTAGGAAGCACACTTTCATGTCAACTACAAAAAGCACGAACCAACATTATCGACAAAGCAACGTAGACAAATTAATATTACAAGTATCCTTAATTAATGCCAAGGCTACAAGACCATGGAGCTCAAATTAAGGTAACATAGATGAGTTATTATATGACACAAAATAAATAAATAAATAAATAAATAAATAAAACACACGCTTGACAGATGCTTTAACCAACTTCTTCACAGGGGCTTTTTCCATAAAAAGCAATTATTTTTAGACGAAAGGTGGAGCCCAGTGGATGGCAATAAATACTAAGAATGAAACCAAAGTTTTCCGATCTATAAACTAAGATGCAAACCTTCTACAAGCCAGAACACGGACTCTTTTTTTCTTCATCTTTCTTCTTTTGAGTTAAACTAACGGGAACTGATTAACTGGAAACCAAGCACAAACTAACTACATGGGCACGTAGCACAGAAATTAACGGAATGCACCTTTAGGACTTTAGGATATATATGATATACTTCACATGTATAAGAAATGTTTATTCAAGTTTGGCAGTGCCATAAGATAACAGTTGGCTATGTATGAAGGGAGGATAGCCATAGAGTCAAAGTGGTTTCCTTCTCCATCCAAACAGACAGTCCACGATCTACACTGTCTTGTGAAAACTATGTTGAGCAAGTTGGCGACCAGAGAGGCTTGCAGTCTTGGATCTAGGAGGATTTGTTTAACAGTGTCTCCTATTCAAAAATCTTCTTGGGTTCTTGAGGATGGCTTAGAAATAGAAGTTGGCAGCAATGGTGGCTGTCGTTTTTGACAGAGAAGGGATGGTGAGTTTATATTTTAATTCCCTGGCCGAATGGAAGGAATGGTGTTTGTGGCAAACAATCCCAGGTCGTCCTTTTCAGTTTTTATAGGGCAAACATGGTATCACCTCCCACAAAATTCGTCTTCCCTCTTATCTTGTTGATCTTTTTTAAGAGGGAATGAGATCCTCTCAACGTCTTGATCTTGTTTCGCATTTGGTGAAAACGGGACACCAATAGTCCTGCCATTTTTGGACTTTTAAGGGTGGATTTTATTCGTGTCAGAGGAGTCTCATACGGGCGAAGGAAACAGATCAAACCTGTGAAATTAGAAGATGGTAATCTGGGTGGGCTATGATTTGGAGCATATTTGGTGCAATTTGGTGGGAAGATTGGGTTGAACGGAAGCCGTTTTAATTAGTAGCTTCTCGAGCAGCTTTCTCTGGTTTAAAGAAAGAAGAAAATAAATATTGGTTGAATGACATATTGTTTCAGGACGAGTGGTCTGTTAGGGGGATTTAGGTTAAATTAACATTATTTTTCAACTTGCCTCCTTAACTTCTGAAATCTTTGAATTAAGCCTAAAATTATCCTTGTCGTTTATAATCTTTTTAATTTCACCCCTGGAATTTTGCAATTGGACTCTTGGATTTCCATGTTCCTTTCAAAATGATCCTTGATTTTTGGTTTTTTCAATTCAGTCCTCAATTAACTCTTTAAACTTTTAATTCTTACAATTTCACTCCTGCTTAAGTCAGCTAAATCCTTAGAACCTCAATTCCTATTCATTTTGGTTTCTGGATCCTTAGTCCTTGCAATTTTAACTAGAATAGACTCTGAACTTTGATATTTCTCTAATTAAACCCTTGATTTCACTAATTAAACAAATTCAAAGTTCAATTGCATTCATAGACTTGTCAATTCTTCTGATTTTAAACAAATTAACTTTCAAACTTTATTTTTTCTTTCATTTTAGCCCCCTAATTAAACCAATTAAGCTCTTCCAAAATTCAATCGAGCAATTGGCTTCTTTTATTTTGCAATTTTTCTCCTTTATTCAACTTTCTTCTTAATCAAGCCTTTATTTATCAAAATTGGATTGCCAAACTTTACAATCTTGTCCATGTTGGTCATCAAACCTTTAATTTGTATAGTCTTGATCAAAATTTCAATTGTTTTTCTAATATTTCTTCAACAAGACCCAATATTATTCATCCACTTGACAATCTGAACAATTGTGCATGCCTAAATATTGTTCCAAAGTAGGGCTACATAGAGAAAATTTAGCATGGAGATTTTGTTTTTATTATCCTGTTTTATTTATTTATTTAATGTTAAATAATTATTTTTAATTTGGGTTTGTTTTGACCCATTAAACATTGTTTAGGTCTATATTTCATTATTAAACTTATGTTAGTTGATTACTAGTTTAGTCCTATTAGCTTATAACCCAAAAAAGGTCCATTAGGGTTAGTTAGAAGAGACTATATTATGTTTTTTTTTAATTGCAAATGTCAGCAGTAAGTTGGAGAATAAACATGAGTTTTTCTTTTATTTGTTTGTGACAAAACAATATTTCTTTGTGGGAACAAAAATCATACATTAGCTTATCGGAGATTAATTGGTTTTGTGATATCATTCGCATACTTAGAGTTCTTAAATACATGGTTATCTCTGGGTTCAAGTATTTTTCCAATACCTCTGTGTAACAGTTCTAATTTCCAGGAAAACACATAACAGGTAAATGGAAATTTCAGAAATTGTTTTTATACAAGTTCCACCAAAATTTCGACGGAGTCTCCCTTATACTGGGATGTCTTAAGTTTTCAACAAAATCAAATTACACTTTCAATAAAATTTCACAACCTGATCCAATCATCCTGGATCTCAACCCAATCCATCTTCATCAACACAACACACTTTATTCAATAACATCATACAATTCAAGTTCACAAAATAATAATGCATAATTCAATTGTTACATAATATCATCAAATAAACTATATTTTGCATAATAACATCATATAACGTAATTCAAGTGAAGAATTCGATTTTAACTATAAATATGCATGGTTAAATAGGTACTTAGAATTACATACATTAGATTAAAGTCATACATCCAAATTTTCGGGTTAATATCACATTTCAAGTTCTAGGAGATAAATCTTTTAATTTAAAAAATAATTACATGTCCAAAAACAAAAGGTGACTAAACTAATATCACTTTTGACATGACCCCGATGGACCTGAAAACAAAAATTAACATATACATATAAATATATAAAAAAAGTAGTAACAAACATAACAACGACATGTAATAATTTCCATGGCATTTCTTTGATTCATAAAATTAGGCATAAACTTCTTTTACAACATATATTTTTCATCTATTGTCAATATCCGTCTAATATTCTAACCTATTTTTTGAGAATAATTTCATCTTGAAAATCTCAACTCAACTCAATGGTTTCAAACATCATCTCCTCATAAATCAATTCGAATTCACTTGATAAGAAGATATTCATCTCTTGGTATCATTAGCTTATCAGATTCTTTTGAAATAATTAATCAATACTTTCTCTCCCATTCTCCGAAAGGTAAATTGTCGATACTAATGAATATAATTAATATCATTAGTCTCCTAATATCGGGTTAGACTAATCAGTTTCATTCAAATGTCAATATTAATATAATCGATTGATATCATTAATTATTCCTACTTCGAAATAGTTAATCAATTCTTATCCACATTTGGTTTACTATCAAAGTTGTCGATGTCAAGAACCCTTGACATCATTAGCCTCCTTACCTAGAGTAGCTAATCACACCAGAAATGATTATTGATACCAATGCAATCCATTGATATCATTAATTATTCCCAACTCGGAATAGTTAATCAACTTATATTTTTCCCTTAACCGAGAATAACCATGCCGATGTTAGAAATCTTTACTAACATCATTAGTCACCCATTTGCACTGGATCGACTAATCAATTTAAAGAATGCTGACACCAATGACACCTCATTGATACCATTAACTATCCAAACCCAAATAGCTAATCAATATCATCTAGAATATCGGTACCAATGGAACCTTATTGATACAATTAGCTATCCAAACCCGGATAACTAATCAATGTCATCTCAACCTACCATTCGTATCGATCTCCTTTTATTTTTCTTATTAACATCATATATATAGACTACTAAGTTCAAAGCACTAACATGCCAAACAATTTAAAAAATATATATATAAAGCATAGGTGTTCGGCACCTACCTGTTGTAAAAGCTTGACTGGTAGTTCCGGGCTGCTGTCCTGGTCCTCTAGCTCCCCTTACATTAACAATTATACCACATCATTACTCATAAGCGTTTATTTCTTCTAATTTATGTCTATACAAATTTTTCTTTAATCATCTCATTCATTATTATCCTTTTTTCTTAAATTTATGCCTCATGTTCCCATTAAATCCCTTTCCATAGGTTCTTAAATAAGAATGCAAACCAACATCACAGTTGGCGTAATTCTTTATTTGAACACTGTTTTGTGTTTTATCCATAACTAACATTATATAGTTCAGTTTAAAGCGTGGCTTAATCCCTCAAAATGCTAAGACACAAGGTTATAAATCCACTAAGGGGAGAAGAACCCAGTTCTGCTCCTAAATCCCTCAAAACTACCCGTTATCAAAAAGATGACCAACAGTTTCAGTAGGGTCTCTCTCGACCCCTTCTCGATTATTAACCCATAGCTGGAGTTATAAAACTCCAAATTAAGCATGGTCAACTTTCTTGGATAAATAACATTCAAGGCCATGTTTATGCTCGAATTCTTTTTGGAAGACTAAGAGATGAAACTGTCGACAAATTCCATAACATTCATACATTACCAATTTAATTTATCCTCATTCAAAATCATTTTCTTTCCAAAGACACCTTCTAAAAACTAGTTTACCCAATTTATCATCATTTTGCAACTTATCACAATTGTAGACAATTCTCCCAATTTCATTAACTTATCAATTAACACTTTTCTCATCCCTCTCTAACATCTTTATTGTTATTGCTTCATGCATTCTCATATCTAAATTTATATAAACACATATCATCAAGCTAAGGATTCAAATAAAACACTATTCCTCTTATTACATCAATGATCGACCACATACTAACAAGGAATTACTAATTTCCTTTTAAAATTACTTGCTATTTCAACTCATTTCAATCCTATTACATGTCACAAACATCAATTTAATTCAATTTCTCATTTTCCCTGAAATTTGTTATGAACCCAAACCTTAATTTGATGAAAAATTAATGGAAACTTAACAAATATTATAAGAACTTGTTAAATGGATGTTGGAACACTTTACCAAGGAGTAATTTAGGTTCCAAATGCTAACAAATCAAGGATTCCTACCTCTTTTTCCTTGTTTGTTGTTGCAACCCCTTCCCTCTCACTTTATCCTCAAATTTTTCTTTCAATAACACTCTAAGTCTAAGTGATTTTATTGCCCAAATCCTTTAGTATCACTAACTCTCTTCTTTTTCTTTTTTTTTTCTCTCTAGGTTTCTCAAGGATTTTTCAAGCAAAAAATTAGTTCTCCTTTCTTCTCTCTCAACCCCCCCTATGGTCAGCTGCATCCAAGCCTTTTATACGTAAAAATTATTAAAGTCTCATTGTCCTTTCAAATAGTAACTTTTATAGTTATCGTGTATTATTTCCTATGTCCCAATATATTTTTAATATCAATTTTTAATAGGCGATATCAAAATTCATTAATTCATACCTAGTAGGTTTCGTTCCTCATAAATCACTTTCATTAAAATTTAATTCACATTTTAGTCTTTTTTTATTTTTCATATATTTTCACACTTCTATATTTAAAAATTTGTTCGCTAACTATTTTTCTGAATTTCAAAGGTCCATATCCATTCCCTGACTACAAGTATCAAATCCTCAATTTTTGTATTTTATTTGCTTAATTTCCTTACACACTTCCTTTAGAGATTTTATGGAACTTCTAAGTTGTATCGGGTTTACATTTCTTAACCAAACATTTACAAGAAATGATTTTGGATTAATTGTTGTATCTTTACCTTTAATATATACATATATTCATGTCCCATTTATCAAAATTCACACATAATTCATTTTATTTCCTTTACTCAATTTAAAACATTTCTCAATGGAGTATTTGCAGTTGGAATGTGAGATTTAACAACCTTTTCATTATTGGTGAAAACAACTGGTAATTGATTTGTAATATTTTGTAAATGAATTTATCTTTTAGGTTATTCCAAGTAATTTATTGTCATGCTTTAGGCACTAATTCTTATTTCCCTAATGATGGGAAAATTTTCTCATCAAAATAGCAATCTTCAAAACATGCCTTAAAAACATCACCAGTAAAAGGTTCAAGGAATCTAATAATAGATGGAGAATCAAAACTAATGTGAATTTCTATTTTATGTTATGGAACCATTTTAGTCCTTTGTGGGGTGTTACAAGCACATATACCACACAACCAAAAGTTTGTAGATGAAATATATTTGGTGGTATACCAAAAACAAGTTGCAAAGGAGAATATTTATGATAAACACTTGGTCTAATTCTAACCATTGATAGAGCATGTAATATATCATGTCACCAAACAAATATAAGTAATTTTGAATTCATAAATAATAGTCTAGCAATTAATTAAAGTCACTTTATAAATGATTCTGCTAGACTATTCTGAGTATGTACATGATCAACAGGATATTGAACATCAATTCCAATAAAGTGCAAAAATTATCAAATGCTTGAGAAGTAAGTTCACCAGCATTGTCCAATCGAATTTTCTTGATTAGATAATAAGAAAATTATGCCCGTAGTCTAATAATTTATGCTATTAATTTAACAAATGTAACATATGTGATCATTTACTTGATGCATCAATCAATACCATAAAATATCTAAAAGATCTGCATGGTGGATGGATAGGTCCACATATATGTTGATTCTATAAGAACCTTTAATTAAGATGGTTTGGTAATTAATTTACCTTGAGAACATACAGCACATGGATTTTCACTTGGTAAAAGAATCTTCATGTTCTTTAAAGGATGCTTATGTGAATTTTCAATACTTCGTTGCATCATTATTGATCTAGGATGTCCATGTCGATCATATCGTTCTCTCTTGTTTGGATGCATTAATAGGCCTAATATATATGGTTGGAAAGCTTGAGATTTCTAGTTTTCATAGTAACTTAAGTCGTATAACAATTCCATCTGTAGCTCTAGATATGTTCCAAATAATATATAAAGCTCTAATATGACATATTTGACAAAATTTATCTAATAACTTTGACAGTGTAAAATAATATGTTCTTGAACTCCATTTGATCTTCAAATTTACCAAATATAGTTCTATATGTCTAGTATCTCCCTGAAAAATTTCAGCTCATTCCAATATCAAGTTTTAGAGATACGTTTGATTTTATAAATTTGGTCAGCAGATATTTTAAGGTCAAATTCAGACCTGACTTGGTTCATATCAAGATTAATTTAGGATTTTTATTAATTAGCTTTAAATTATGTTATTAAACTATAAAATAAATTAATTTAAGTTGATAATTATGTTATTTATGAAGAAAATCTATGAATATAGGTTGTTGTAAATTATATCATAGTTAGGGTTAGGGTTTTTTAGGTTAATTTAGATATTTTGTCCAATTGGGTATAAATTATGTTAATTAGTTATGAAATACATCAATTGAGTTGATAAGTTTTTATTGATAGAGAAAGTTGATGAATTTGGATTTTTGATGATTATATTATGGTTAGGGTTTCATCGAATAAACTTCTATCAAAATTATGTACCTTGATTAGTTTGTGATATTGATAAATTAGACTTAGATTTTGTTGTTTGATAGAATATCTCATAGTATTTTAATACTATGTTCTTATAGTGGTATTATTGTCAATATTGACAATGTATCACTTATAATGAAGGAAGTAACAAGCTCCTAACTGTTATATTAGATATGTCTCTTACCAAGCTATCTTGATTGTCAATGTGATCGAAATTACTTAAAGGATGCAAACTAGGGTGCGTCTAACTTGTTATGTAGGTGTACCCATCTCTAATGAAGGTAGTGTGAATTTAATGTTTGGGTTATCCATCGATATTTGATTGTGAATTCTAGAGTTGTACTTAAATAATAGCCCTAAACGAGGAAACCCATATAATATAGAGTTCACCCGGGTGTCAAGTTATACTCAAATGACCATATAAGCGTCACAAGTAACATATTCCTCTAGTTTAGGTGATAATGTAGTGAACCTAACATCAACACCATAAATTGTAGATATGAAAGCTTGATTGAATATGGCATCCATTTCATATGGTTGTGGAGAATCTAAACCAAGTGATGATAAATGATCATTATATTGATAAAGTTGGGTATAACATCTACATAGTTTGGCGAGCTTTCATATCCAACTGAGCTTCCTCATCTTCCTCAACCAAGCTTTCTCATATTGTTAGAAACTCATTACTTTCTCCATTATAAGTGATATTATTGTCAGTATTGACAATAATATCACCATAAAAACATAGTATTCTAATACTACGAGATATTTTATCAAATAACACAAACCCGAGCCTAATTTATCAATATTTCAAATTAATCAAGGTACATATTTTCGACAAAAGCTTATTCAACGAAACCCTAACCTTAACATAATCAGTAAAAAACCATATTTATCAATTTTCTTCATAAATAACGAGATTATAAACTCAATTAATATATTTCATAGTTAATTAACATAATTTATACCTAATTCGATAAAATCTGTAAATTAACCTAAAAAACCCTAATAATAACATAATCGACAACAACCTAAATTCATCAATTTTCTTCATATATAACACAATTATAAACTCAAACTAATGTCTTTTATAGCTAATTAATATAATTTAAATTAATTTAATAAAATCCTAAATTAATCTAAAAAAACCCTAACCTTAACTAAATCAATCAAAATAAAAAATTATCAAAAATACTATAAAATCATTATAAGAGCATGGTGTAATAAACCTTAAATTGTTGATAGTGAGTGGTTATGGTAGCGACCAAAAATCCATGAGAACTCGCAATGCAAGGAGAGAGAAAATGTCATGAGTTGGTGGAGAGAGATAGAGATGAGGTGGGGAGAGGGGGGAAAGAGAGAGGTGGAGTCGAAGTGGTCGAAATGATGTTTTATGGTTGGAATAGAGTAGGATGAGTGGGGCTGCAGTGGTGGCAAGGGGAGAGGAGGACAAACAAAAAATAAAGGATGAGTTTTAATTTGTTTGAAGTCACATGCGACTCGTAAATTGTAGATAATGCAAGTGACTCACATAAATGTGTTATTTCTCTAAATATTTCATAGACTGTGTTATTTGTTCTATTTTTTTATTATGCTATTATTTTTTAAAAAAACTCCAAAAATAACCATAGCCTGAAATTTAAGACACTAATAATAAAGAGTTTCTTTTCTAATCTATAACAGTGGAGAAAAATATTCTCAAAGTAGCACAACAAAAAAACATTTCCCAAACTAACATAACATACTCACCCACGTAGGTCATACATGTGCGACATGC
>Ga0325405_1004219_pt1 | contig 14723 bp, 8 predicted proteins | sample PopdelMetagenome_21_FD_205663 | JGI IMG/M metagenome (GOLD analysis project Ga0325405, IMG submission 205663) | Populus deltoides microbial communities from Bellville, Georgia, United States - Xylem-Control-R2 | ecosystem: Host-associated > Plants > Phyllosphere > Stem > Wood/Secondary xylem... | reverse complement strand
ATGGACTCTCATGGTCATGGGTTGATATGCATTTGGAACACTACAAGTCATCCTTGTGAAGTCTCCAGACATTCCTTTGCAAAATGTTTGGCCTTCTACTAGATCAATTTTTGCATCGTTTAGTTGGGTTTTTTTTTTCAATGAAGGAGTTCTAGTAATTTTTGTTAGTTTAATATGCTCTATAATTAATTTATTAATTATACATAATATTTTTTTTAAATATTCATATAATATTAAATTAATAAATTTAGAGTAAAAATAAAGTTTATATAACAAAAACACTTTATAAAAAAAATTATAAAATTGATATATTTATAAAATTTTTATTGCATACAAAAAAAGTTACTATATTTTTTATGTGCTTTCCTTTTTTTTTTAAATTAATGTGGGTGTTCGGGTCAGTTTGCGCGCACCTCGACTATTCCTACGGGCCCTGAAGTTAACGACCATGTAAGCCTCTAGTGACCATCATATGAGCAACCATAGGGTTCGAACCTAAGACCACAGGAGGAGCAAACCCCTTAATCCTAAACTCTTATCACTGACCACCACCTAGATGGTTATGTGCTTTCCTTTCTTTGCCTTTGGTTGGAACTCGTACTTGTTCTTTTATTCACACCAATCACTTCTATAAATTAGCAACATTAATTAATTGGCCCTATAATTGAATCACCTGCATTCCTAAACAACTTCTACAAGTATACCGAAACCAGCTGTTCCCTCTTTCATTTTTCTGATATCCCATTAGCTTCTTTTGTCTCCTTTATTTCACTTCTATTCTCCTGTTCGCAATTATTCAAGCCGCATCTAACAAATCTATCTATCATCAGAAACTTTCCGTTTCATAAGCCCAGAATCTCTACCTTGGAAGCATCTGTTTTACCACACTTTGGTAAGTAAGCTTCTATATATTTATTATATGTTCTTAAATTATTTAGAAAATAATTGGATGAGTTCTGGAAGATGTTAGCTAATTTGTCACAGATGATTTATCTTTGCTTTATAAATCTTCTATTTTTATCATTATAAGGTTTTAGAAGAAGGAAAACACTTGCATAAACAAGTACCAAATTAATCATCACGCTGAAAATTAATTAATGAGAGGATAAAATAATACAATATTATATTCACTTCATTTTGGCAATGGTTTAGCCATTGTTGAATTCAAAGTACTCTTCTGCTCAAAATTAGTAAAAGCGTTTCTTACATAAAATCAGCGAAAGCCATAATCATATACGGAATAATAGCAAGACATCATAAATGCTTATCTCCGAGTAATGGGTAGAGGCTTAGACTTTGACATATGATCCTATTAGGATTTTCTGCTAGTTCGCTTGTGCTGCTATTTTGCATGGATCAATACTTTTGCGGCTTTGTTCTCTGCTCCCTCTAATTTCTAGCCTTGTGGGATTATCTAATTGCAGGGAATTTAATACATTTTCTGATTATCAAGTCAGACTTGTGAATCTCTCTCATATCATCAGAACAAGCAAATGGCGGTGGAAACTGTTCTAATTGAAAACCTGGGAGATCAAGTGTTTAGCGCTCTCATGAATCAAGCTCAATTTGCAATTGACTTCAAAAATCAATTTCAAGCTTTGAAGACACAACTCGACCTCGTCAAAGCCTTTCTTGCTGACACAAATAACCTCAAAATGAAGAAGGAAACTCTCAAGACGAGCTTGATCAAGCTGAGAGATCTGGTTTACGAAGCAGATGACATATTGACAGATTGCGTTCTTAGATATGATTATCAGAAAGATGGGTCCTGCTCCAAATACACACCTGATGAATTTTTCTTCAGGTGTCGAATGGGGAGGCAATTGATGGACTTGAACTCACGCATGGGCAAGATGGGGAGTGACTTGAGCGCATATTTAACTCCACAACATCTTCTATCATTGGGAGACAACACTTACCGACCTAAGGTATTTACCTCTCAGGATTGTGAGCCATCTGAGGTTATTGGACTGGAAGAAGATATAGAAAAGCTAAAACGATGGATTTTTAGTGCAAGTGGAGTACTCCAAAGAATTGGCATTGTGGGAATGGGGGGCTTAGGTAAAACCACCATTGCACAAAAGTTTTTTGAAGATAGGGCGGTCGCTGGCTGCTTTGATAAAAAAATCTGGGTGTCCGTTTCTCAGGATTTCAGTGATGAAAGGATAATCAAGAGCATATTGGTGCAGTTAGGAGAGAATCCCTCCCCGGTGTCTGATCTAGGCCAAATGTTGCATGCTATCAACCAATCACTTCAAGGTCAGAGTTGCCTCATTGTCATGGATGATGTTTGGAGCTTCAATCAAGAATTGTGGGGTAAGCTATGTTCTGCTATTCAAAAAACAGAAAAGAGAAGTTGTGTCATGATCACAACAAGAAATGAAGATGTGGCAACCCATATGGGAGTTGAAAGTTCACGCATTCACCACCCAAAAGTTCTTGATGAGAAGGACAGCTGGTCATTGTTCTGCAACTTTGCCTTCCAGGAGACCAAGGGAAAATGTTCTAATAGCCAATTTGAAAAAGTAGGCAAAGAAATTGTTGGGAAATGTGGGGGGCTCCCTCTTGCAATTAAGACAATAGCAGCCTTTCTTGCAACAGAAGTTCACAACCTTGGCAAGTGGAAAGACATTCTTGATCACTTCCATGAATTGACTACCAGGAAGCAAAATAGCTCAGTTAAGACTTCTCTGCAATTGAGCTATGATGCACTCCCTACACATCTGAAGCAATTTCTTCTATGCTTCTCAATTTATCCTGAAGATTCCGTGATTCAAGCTGAGCAATTAGTGCATTGGTGGGTTGGAGAGGGCTTCATCCAGAGAACAGAGCACTCAAAAACCGCAGAGGACTTGGGATATGAATATTTGACAGATCTAGTCAGAAGATGCCTTGTAGAAGTTGTGGAGAGGCGTGGCTATGATGGAAGAGTCTACAGCTGTAAGATGCATGATTTGGTTCGTGATTTAACAACAATGTTTGCTGAAGATGAGATGTTGTGTAGCTTTGAAGCAGGCAAGCAGAAAGTGTCACCTGATTCACGATGGCTGGGCCTGACGAGTGAAATGAGCACAGTAACATTAAAGCTTTGTTCAAAGCTCAGGGCATTGCTATTAATGGCCAGCAGTCAAGGTCAATTTCCCTTCAGTAAGAACCAAATGGTGTCACTTGACTCTCTCAGGGTATTGGATCTCTCTCGAATTAGGTTAGATAGCACTTCCATGGAGAAGCTCTTGAGCTGGATTTTTTCGCTCCAACGCCTAGCATATCTAAATCTCAGTGGAGCTGGAGGCCTTAAAGAAATGCCATCTTCAATCCGAAAACTTCGTAATCTCCATCTTTTGATATTAGCCGAATGCAGTGATTTAACTAAACTGCATCCATCAATCTCTTATTTGAAGAATCTCATAGTCCTGGACTGTGGATCTTGTGGTCTCCAATACCTACCCCAAGGAATTGGAAACCTCTCTCAACTTCAAGAACTATCAGGTTTCAGGGTGGTACGTCAAGCCACACCACAAAGTTGTCATCTCCTAGAGCTAAAACAACTGGTCCAACTAAGAGTACTTCGAATGAACCTCAGCGATGAGAGCGAAATCACTGAAAGTGAAGGGGAGCTCTTATCAAAGCTTGTGAAACTTAGGGTTCTAGCCATCAACACTGAAGATTGTAAAGATAGAACTATCCTAGAGATGCTAGATCGACTACACCCTCCTCCAAACCTCAAGGAATTGTATCTTAGGCGCTACCGTCACAAGAGTTTGCCTAAATGGATTAATCCAACGAAGCTTTCTGTTCTGCAATATCTCTGCCTTGAGAAAGGAGATCTCAAAAGCATCAATCCAAGTGCTCATTCCGAGGAAGAGAGTGCCTTCTCTTGGAACTACCTTGAGGGTTTGTGTTTGAAGTTCTTGCCATTCTTGGATGAAGACTGGACTGACTTACAGAAGACCATGCAGTCAATACGTTATGTTGAGGTTAGCAATTGTTTCAATTTGAAAAATTTCCCATGTCCGGTTGACAAGCCAGGGATCTGGAGGAAGGTTGAAGATTAAGGAATCAAGTCCGTGAATAAAGAAGCATATCTTCACCTCCTTGAAAATCCAAGGGATTCATATTGATTGGTAAGTGAAGACAATGATCCCTCCATTTGTTGCATAATATCTAAGTTATTTCACTTTCCCTATGTGTATAATGTGATTGTTCTGTAATATTGTTATATAGTAGAATTTTGAGTGTGACTTCAACCCATGTGTGTGAGCTCGGATCAGGCTTGGGTTCTGGCTCCGGATTATAGGCTTGAGTTTGTTTTTTGTCAACTTATTATGTACTAGAATTTGGATTTATTATAAATTAATTATCTGCCCCTAAATTTTTTTTTTCAGCCCATTTATGTGTATTTAGGTCATGATGAAAAGACTTTTTTTTTTTTTTAAATCTTCTGAACTGTTTTTTCAAAGGAAAAACCTCTAATTTTAAAGCTAAAAACTGTTATGTTCTTATTTCTTTTTACGACGGATAATTAAAGTTAAACGATGAGAATTTATTCGGTAATTATCACAATTATTTCTTCATCAATTTTAATTCTAAAAACCAGTACAGATAAGGGTGGAAGAAGAGTTGTTTAATATATAAAATATTTTTTAATAATCGCTCTATAAAATAACAGACATAAAATAACAAGTTAAAAATTATTTCGAGCAAGTTGCTTTATAAAAATATCTTTTGTATTTTAATTAAACCAATTTCAAAAAATTCACAAGTTAGGTTGCCTATTAATTTGAACAAAATCATAAAAATTCAAAAAGTAAGTTGCCTCTTGATTTTACCAATTCCAAAATTTTCTAGCGGTGTCACCTTTTGATTGTGCTGCTTTTCCAAATTTTTCATAAACACCATCAATTTCAAAAAATTCACAAGTTAGGTTGCCTATTAATTAAATGAAAGACTTGACACGGTTTTTTAATTTCCTATTCTACCTTATTCATCCAAAAAAATTTTTTGGGCATGGTTTTTTTATTATACATGTGGTTAACTGATTATTTTTTATAATAATCAAAATATATTAAATAAACTAGAAAAAAAATGAAATAAGTCTTTAATTACATATAATAAAAGGAAAGAAGATAAGTAACATGCTACAAGTAAAAATTTTACTGACCGTCTAATTTGTCCAATTTCTTATACCTACACAGTGCTACAATATAAAATTTTTTTATTATAAACTTAATTAAAAATTTAAGTTGTTAGATGATGTTTTAATAATAATTTTATATTATTATTATTTAACATATTTTTAAATGAATATTTTTTTAGTATGAATATTATATAAATTTATCTTTATCTTATTTAATATTAAGTTTTTAAATTTAATTGTTTTTTTATGTTATCTTAAAAATAATAACATAAATGATTGGACTCACGGAATCAACATTGGGAGGTAAGATTGTTAAAATCGTGATTTTAACACGGCATAAAAAATACAAAACAAACTCGGATCGTAAAAACGGATCGTAAAATCATAAGGAATTTTAAAATACATTAAATAAAAATTGATACTTCAAATAAAAATTCATACATAGTTCAAACACCTTAAAATACATGCTTCAAATAAAAACATTTTTATCTTTTTAAGATTTTTAAACAAAAATATATATTGAAATAAAGCTATTTTGGGGGAAAAATCAAATTGAATCTCATTCGGTTTTTGACCAAGTCAGTTAGATCGTGAATTGATCTACCACTCAACTAGGGTAGACTGGTTCGCCTTACACTTGGTTTTATTTTAAACTAAACTTCAGTCAGGTTTAGACCGGCAGACCAACAATTAACTCACCGTATTAAGTTTTATAATAATGACTACAAGTTTTGATCATTATGGTTTGTTCTAAATTCAGAAATTAGATTTAAAATTAGAATATAACTATCATTCCATTTCCAAATTGAATTTCACATTCTAATTTTATTTGAGATATAATAATAGCAAGATGAAGGGCATGGAAAAGAAAACAAACATGAATTTTCATGTAATTTTGAATTCTTAAGAGAACCAACTAACCAAGTATACATGAGGCCATAACTATCTCAGCTCAAAAACTACTAAGGCAAAAATAACATAAGCTTTGTTGACAGAAAACTATTTTACTTTTTAAATTTTAGTTTTATAATTATTTTTTTGTTTTTATTTTTGGTGAAATTTTGAAAAAAAAAGTTTATTTATTAAAAATCAAGAGGAATTTTTTCAACAATAAAATAAAAGTTATATCAAAATTACAACTATTTTTCATGAAAAAAATATAATATAAATTATAATAGTCTTCTTAATATTTTATAGTTGTGATCGTAAAATATTTATTTTATTTAATTTAAATTAAAAATTACAATAGAAAATTTTTATTGGTAACCAAAAACAAAATCTTTACATTATATTCATTATAAAAATTAAATTTACAACACTAATTAAATATAAAAATATAAAAAATAATTTAATTTTTTATATTGCTGAAAGAGTGTGTGTGTGTAAACTGTATTATTCATGCTTTTTAATTTGAAAAATAATGAAAACAACTGTGAATAACATTTCCAAACCGATTCAAAGTGGCCTGAATTGAGTTTCGCTTTTAACAGACGTTGTGAAAAAAAAATGATAATAATAAAATAGGCTAACCTACAAGTCGGCCATTGATTTGAATTGTGGAAGTCGATGAAGAAAGATGAAGAGAGAACGTGTTACGTGTTAATTGTTTTGCAGCTTTTGCTTTTGCTCTGTGTGTGTACTGTGTAATATGCCAATAATTGCTTGACATCTGGAACTAGAGTGCATTAATTGCTGTTTTGTGCTGAAATCGTAAAATCAGTTACTTGATTTTAATAATTTAATTTGATTTTATTCATTTCTAAGATTTATGAATGATTTAACACGTTTAGTTTATATTCACTTGTAAAATCTATAATTTTACGAGTCGAATCATAATTTTAACAAAAGGTAATGATGCGTCTTTAAAAGTTATGGTTAAGTCTTTGTTCATATTCTGCATCTTCTGTTTCCATTATGTCGATTTTTTTGCATCATCAAGCAGAGAAAGATTAATAAAGCCGAGGCATCAGTACGGGTTATTAAAGTTCAAAAGCTGTCTTACACTAGTCTTTATAGCATATCTTTGAAAGTAGGGGAATCTTTTATAAATCTTTATAGCATTTTTTGGAAGTGGGGAATCTTTTGCCCATATTATGCTCAAAAAATGGTTGTTTCTTACTTTCTGTGCATTATTGGACCGCTGGGTAAATATATAAACCGTTGTGGGTGACTTAGTCAACCTAATGGGTGTATCTATAACTTAATAAAATTTAATTTGATTTTTTGAAAAACATTTTTAAAGCAGCACAAATTAAACTTTTTTCAGGAAAATATAATGAAATAATAGTTTCCATAACCCAATTTTTGATTATTCTCAAATTCAATTTTTTTTTTCAAAAAAAAAAAAGTAACACCAAACAGTATCATTTTGAACGATGTTATTCTTCTTCTTCTTCCTCTGGACGTGCAGTAGAGGAAGGAGAAGATGTTCTTTTAAAAATCTTTTTTTCCCGCTCTCTTTTTCTCTCCCTCTCTCTCCCCCGACTTGACCCTTCACTGACATAACCCATAGCCCTACTTGGCATACCACCATGACTAAGAAACCAGGAGGACCATGCCTTGCAAATGGCCAGTCACCTTACCCTGCAGGGGTAAGGTAGCCCTGTTCCCCTCTACGCCACGATGGGACAAGGCAAGGGGGACTCACTCTCCTCCTACCTATAAATAGGAGGGCAATGAAGAGAATTGAAAGAGGGGGCAAAAAACAAGGAAATAGAATAGAGAGAAAGAAAGATGAAGATGGATTGAAGGGAAAGGAAAATAGGGGAGAACAAATGAGAGAGAGAGAGAGAGGAGAAATAGAAGCAAAACAGAGAAAATAAGAACGAATGTGAGGGAGGGCAGAAACAAAGGACAAGGAAAACGCAAAAAAAGAATAACCACCGTCTACCCCAGCGCCACTCCACCACCAGCACCACCAACACCACATCCAAATGTAGGAGGTGAAAACAGAGAAGGAGAGAAACAATACTAAAAGAAGAAGGGGCAGAACACATCAACAGAAACAGAGAAGGGAGGAAGAACAGAAACTGAAAGAAGGAGAAATATTGGAAAAAACACAAAACAGAGAAGGGGCAGAACCGCCATCCAACAACCTAGAACTAGCAGCACCGCCTCGAGGAACCGCCTGGTCTGCTTTCCCCCCGCCCCTCTCTTCTTCCTTCTTCTTCCTTTGCTCCATTGTCTCCACTATTCATATGCAAAGTGAATAGTGGAGAGTGAATTAATTCAGTCTCCACTGTTCACGTTGCATGTGAACAGTTGAGAGCTTCTCCACTTTTCACTAGTCCGGCCCAATCTATAAAAATTTAAAAAAAAATCCTTTCGAAAAATTTATGATTTTTCTGAGTATTTCTCTAATACTGGATTGTATTTGTATACTGTAAAGATACAAATTCAATATTAAAATACCTGATTTTTGTTGAAAGATTGTAAAAATTATAAAACAAAAAAAATTGTTTTCATGCATACGGCTAAGTCTCTCAAAAAAATCATTTCATATTTTCATACAACAAAGAAAATTTCAAAAAATAAATATTAGAATGCATTTTTGACGTTAATAACCAGTTTATTAAAGTTATGAGAACTAGATCAATATTTTAAAAAATACCCAAAAAATATTTTTTTTTTTAGTATCTGAGATTATGAATTTATACGTAAAACTTATTCCCGATATTAAAAAGGTGTGTATATATATATATATGTGTGTGTGTGTGTGTGTGTATTGACGTTAGAAAGATTAAGTTTTACTCGATAAGATAAGGACCTCCTTACTGATAAAGACTTTTCTTAACCTGTAGACAAATGAATAATTAAAAAACATTACAAGACTTTATTTTTTTATTAGAAAATTAAACAATGCAGCCTACCTTTGGTCAAGCGTATTGGGGGTGCTAATACATTTTCTTTATGCAACCAGTCCCCGTGCCCGATCTTTAAGAGCAGTTATGGTTTTTAGTGACCAAAATACTAGGTGACGACTCTCATCCTTGCTTTTCACGAATAAAAAACAAGAATTCCTTGTCTCCCTCATTTCCAGAATACCAAAACAAGATAAAGTGGAAGATTCGCCGCGACACCGCACACATGGGACAATAGTGTTTTGAATTGACCCGAATCAATTTGGACTAACTTCACCTATCTATGACCTAAGTCATGAGTTTGACTAGGTTTGATAACTTTGTTCTTTAGAATCTATTTTTATTTAAATATACACTAAAAATAGATTTTCGTAAGAAAAACAACAAATAAAAGGGTATTGGCTGTATACAACATGCAAAAACATTTTTATATTTGGTGAAAACACAAGTATCACAATTAAATGCAAACATCACAAATAAAGGTATCAAGCCATCATATATATATATATATATATTATAAGATTTACAAGAAGTTTAAAACAACTCAAAAAAAAACCTTTCAAAACCAACTCAACTTAAAATTCTATAACCGGAAAAGAAACACATCCGTATACACAAAGGAGCCAAAGTTCTGAAACCAAAGTTTGAACTCAAAATTCTAATGCAGTGTCCGTGACTCATGACCTATCCTTTTTTACCAACCTGGGAAAATTGCCATACTAGTTTGATACAAAAGGAACGAACTTGAAGAGCATGCTTTTATAACACATGTATCACAGACCAAAAGCAAAACAACATGGCCAATTATTTCATCTTCAAAGAGCGGAGATGAAAACATGACCCTCTGAACCTTCCCAAAAGATTACTTCAAATGCAAAGGGACTTCCCTCGTATTTCACTTTCTCCTCTAGGTAAAGCTCCATTTAGGAGCAAAGCTACCCCATACAAGATTATAAGACAGGGAAAGCGCCCGAACAAGGGAGTGAACTGATAATGAAGACCTACGAGACCCATTACAAGGGAGTGAACTGATAATGAAGACCTACGAGACCCATTGTTCCTCATGAATCATAGAAAAAAAAGAAACTGCAAACTCTAACATAAACACCCTTCTAAGCTCAAAGCCACGGAAGGAACAGTAGACAAGCATTCATTGTAATGTCAAAAATAGAAACCAAATGTGCAAAGCAAAGGACAAAACAGGTTTTTAAAACATCAAAACAAAAGACTTAAATGCGGCAAGGAATGGGAAAATTGAGACTTATACCTGCAGATCTCACTTGTCTTGACTACAAAAGATGAAGTACAGACAGATGGAAAAAGCCTTTGCCTTTCTACCTTTGAAAACAAAAGAAAGCCTTCCTCTTTTTTACCGTTAGGATTTTTTTAAATAAAACCCTTAGATTTTGTGAACTCCTATTTGGCAATGTTCGATGGACTGGAGATTAACAAACTTGTTTATATAGCCAAGTCAAAACCTGGAGACTACCCTGGTGCCCTCTCTGTTGAACAGTGGAAAAATATTTATTGTTTTTTTTCTTTTTTATCTCTTTTTTTTTTCTCCTTTTTAAGATAAGCAGAGGAGGCTTATATATATAGCCTATATATACCTCTATTTAGGAATGGACTCATTACACTAGTCTAGGATATAATCTTGAATGATTTACAATCAAATAAAGCAAATTAGGAAACTAATAGAGAATAAAGACAAATTCCCTAAAAATAAGATTTTTATATTTTTGAAATATTGGCCAATACCCTTTGGAATTTACAAACATGTTATAGAATCCAAAATGCAAGGAAATAATTTTTGTGTTTAAAAAATACAATGCTAAAACACATTTTGAAACTTCAAATATTTATTTTTCAGAAAAAAGAAATGTTCAAAATATTTTGAGGATATTGGTCATATGCATGAAAACAAAGCATTTTTTTTGTTTTTTTTCGGGAGCTAGGTCCAGCTTGGCCCATGTGACTAGGCTTGTAAACACCCAAGAGAAAATATATATATATATATACGAATTGATGACTCAGTTTTCGCTGCCGATTTCTGCATCGGCAGCGACGCAGTTTTCGCTGCCGATTTCTGGATCGGCAGCAATGCAGTTTTGGCTGCCGATTTCTGGATCGGCAGCGACGCAGTTTTCGCTGCCGATTTCTGCATCGGCAGCGACGCAGTTTTTGTTTTTTTTTAAAAAAATTAACTTAAGGAGCTGGGAGGGAGGGGTAAAACCGGTTTTAGATAGACCAAAACAAGGATAAGAACACATCTAAACCAACCCCAAACAACCCACCTCATTTGATGGGGAGTATAAATACAAGAGGAGAGAGAGGATGATCCATCCTCTTCCTAAACAGCAGCTGCATGTCGTTCTTCCCTTCCTCTTTCACAACAGAAACCTAAACCAAACCAGTAGAGAGTGCTTTGTGAACGTGTGAGGGAAAGCTGAGACCTTGAGAGAAGATTGGACAGCTGCCTAGAGGAAAGGAAAAAGAGGGCTTGAAAACGTGAGAGGAAGAAGAAGGAGGAGAACCAGCAGGAGAAGAGAAAGAATAGTGTCAAACCTTCCTCAAACTTAGATTCGAAAGGTATGGTTCATGAAACTCCCTTCCTCTTCTCCTTAAGACCAAAAACGGAAATGAAGAAGAAAAGCCTAAGAAAATTGACCTAAGACCTAAGCTAGCTGTGAAGGAAACTGAAATTAACTAGGAGAACAAGGAAACATAAATGAAATGAAGCCAATTTCAGAACATCTAACAAAGAAAAATGAATAAAATGGAAATAACAAATCATGGTAGAGGGTTGGCTTTAACTATGGGGTTGGCCAGCATGCATGTGTGTGTTCTGCTGGGATTTTGTTGAACGATTATGTGCTGAAATTGATGGTTTCAATGTGTGTGTTCTGCTGGAATTTATTGAAAGATTATATGTTGTAATTGATGGTTTTCAATGTGCGTGTTCTGCTGGGATTTTGTTGAAGGATTATGTGCTGAAATTGATGGTTTCGATGTGTGTGTTCTGCTGGAACTTAGTGACAGTGTATATACTGGGGTTGTTATAGCATGTGTGGTGTGTGTTCATGCCAAAATGTGTGTTGCGCAACGAAATTGTGATTCGCTGTCGAAACTGCGTCGGCTGCAGCGAATTAGCATTTGCTGCCGAAATTGAGTCTCCTGCAGCAAATTAGCATTCGCTGCCGAATTGTGTGTTGTGCAGCAAAACTCTGATTCACTGTCGAAACTGTGTCAGCTGCAGCGAATTAGCATTCGCTGCCGAGTTGTGTGTTGTGCAACGAAACTGTGATTCGCTGCCGAAACTGTGTCGGCTACAGCGAATTAGCATTCGCTGCCGAATTGTATGTTGTGCAGCGAAACTCTGATTCGCTGCCGAAATTGTGTCGGCTGCAGCGAATTAGCATTCGCTGCCGAATTGTGTGTTGTGCGGCGAAACTCTGATTCGCTACCGAAACTATGTCAGCTGCAGCGAATTAGCATTCGCTGCCGAGTTGTGTGTTGTGCAGCGAATTAGCATTCGCTGCCGAGTTGTGTGTTGTGCAGCGAATGGTGATTCGCTGCCGAAACTGTGTCGTCTGCAGCGTATTAACAATTCGCTGCCGAGTGGCATGTTCTGCAGCGAACTTGCGATTCGCTGCCAAAGTGGAGTTGTCTGCAGCAAATCACTGCCGAAGTTGAGTTGGCTGCAGCGAAATTTTGATTCGCTGCCGAAACTGTGGCGCCAGCAGCGAAACAGTTTTCGCTGCCGAATTGGCTGCCTGTAGCGAAACAATTTTCACTGCCGAACTGGCTGCCTGCAGCGAAATAGTTGTCGCTGCCAAATTAGGCAGCCTGCAGCGAACCAGTTCTCGCTGCCGATTTCTAAAATAAGCCTCCTAGGCAGAAATGACTTAAATGCTAGTAACAATTTCATGGTATGATGGTGTAAAATGTGGAACACTTGAATGTGAACATATGAACTCTTGAAATAAGTGTGGTGACGAATGTGATTCAAAAATACAAATGTACTGATTTGTGACTATTGATGTCTTAGGTGGTGCGGTCGGGATTGGACCATCGTCATGACAAGAACAACCCCCAGGTGGAGCAGATAGGTGACTTGTACCTTCCTTTTTCATACGTTGAATAATGAAATACTTTAACATGAATATTACCATATTGTGTTAGAACCGATATTAGATTGTCAAACGCTTAAATGTTGACAAATGGTTGATTAGCTTCGGCTAATGGCATCCGAATGGATGACCGGGACGAACGACTGATTAGCTTCGGCTAATGGCATCCGAATGGATGGCCGGGACAAATGAATGATTAGCTTCGGCTAATGGCATCTGAATGGATGGCCGGGACAATCAATGATTAGCTTCGGCTAATGGCATCCGAATGGATGGTCGGGACAAATGAATGATTAACTTTAGCTAATGGCATCCGAATGGATGCCCGGGACGAATGATTGATTAACTTTGGCTAATGGCATCCAAAGTGGATGACCGGGGTGAGTGAACGATTAACCTCAGCAAATGATGCCTTAAGAGGATAGCCGGGTTTAAGATTATGGTTGATTGCAAAAATTGGTACATCTATATGTACTACAAGCTGTTTATACCAAGTACATGAAGAAATTATAAATGTTAATGCTTCATTTAACTGCCAGACCGTTTAGTTACCATTATTATTATTATTAAGTAATTGCATTCTTTTAAATGTTTTGTACTGCTGCAGGGACGTCACACCAACGAGATGTCTAGGAAACCCGATACACGGGAACCTACTTTTGCAAGGAATCATGTAGATGCATTCTAAATCACAATGTATTTTGTATGAATCAATGTACTGAATGTATAACTTTTATTAGATCCTTTTGTTTAAATTCGTAATGGCTATCAGTAGGATAGGAATGCAAACTCATGTCTATGTATGTATATTTTTAATATGAACTTCTAATCATGCAACCATAATATTACGTCACTACAACATTATCCAGTTTTACCGATGGACTCATTCCGTCGGTGACAGCAATGAAATCCGTTGGTGAAAATAATACTGACGAACTCACCGACGGAACACGTCCGTCGGTATAACAGTCGTCGATAAATCCCATTTCCGTCGCTAATAAAAAAAACCACCCACCGACGGAAACACCGACGGTAATACAGACGGATACGCGTGCGCCAAAAAAAAAATTTTCCCGCGGGAACATTACCGACGGAATAAATCCGTCGGTAATTACCGACGGATTGTCCGTCGGTAATTATGGCATGGCTGGTAATTTTGTTGCAACTCTCTGTGTAATACCGACGGATATTATCCGATATCCGTTGGTAATTCCGTCGGCATTTAATCACCGACGGATAATATCCATCGGTGATGCTGTCGGTAAGGATGGCATGGATGGTAATTCTTCGGCAACTCTCTGTTAAATACCGACGGATATAATATATATAAAAAATAATTGATTAATTGTAAAAAACCTTAATAAACAAATAAAAATGCATTAAACATTAAAAATGTAAAAGTAATGTTAAATAATATTCATTACAAATTTAATGTGTTTAAAAAACAAAAACTAGAATAGCGGCAGAGCTGGAGGAGGAGGAGGCTGGTTGTTCCCGGGACCATACGGCCAAAAAGAAGCTGCACAAGTATCGTCACCCATCTTTGATCTCATCTCCATGACTATTTGACGGAGCTCATCATAATTCGTCGAGAGT
>Ga0325405_1004218_pt1 | contig 14726 bp, 12 predicted proteins | sample PopdelMetagenome_21_FD_205663 | JGI IMG/M metagenome (GOLD analysis project Ga0325405, IMG submission 205663) | Populus deltoides microbial communities from Bellville, Georgia, United States - Xylem-Control-R2 | ecosystem: Host-associated > Plants > Phyllosphere > Stem > Wood/Secondary xylem... | reverse complement strand
TTCGGGCATTGTATTTTTATTTTTATTATTTTATTAGCCAATTACATCTTTTCTCTGAATTTCTTTTAATTTTGTCTCTAATTACATATTTTCATAGCCTGTCACTCCTTGCCTCTTTCAATTCGGTGTTTGCATTTATAATTTGTTTTTGTTTTTGACTAATTGCTTCTTTTTTCTCATTATCTCTTTTAATTTTACCTCTAATTACATTTTTTCCCTCTCTTGCCCAAAAACAAAAATATGCAAATATAAAAACCTTCAAAATTAAAACCTTTGAAATAAAAATGAAAATTAGGAAACTTGTCAAAACAGAGTAAAATTGTGATTTTTTTAAAATTTATTTTTTTTTGCAATTTTTGTTTCTTATTTGGACAAGATTTTTTTTTTTTTTTTTTGCTTTAGAGGGGGTCAAGATTGGGTTATTACATACATCAATAATAATAATAATAATAATAATAATAATAGAGAATTTTAAGAGTAAACATTACAATTTATCTTTTTGTAACAATAGTAAAAAATTATTGTAATAACAGAAAATCCACAAAGGTTAAAAGGACGGTACTATTTCAATCATGTTATTTACTTTTTTTACAAGTTCTGAAATGACAAAAGGACAGCTGCATCATCTTGGCAGTAAAATTTGTTTGTGACTGAACAGGGGTGCCTAGCAACCCCATGCCATGTCTCTTTTGCGACCATATTTAAGGGACCAATTCCCATATGGGATTCCATTCCTCTCCCTCATAATTTAATCAATATGTGAAGATAAGTTACTTATAATTAAATCTATATTTTCTTCACTATGCACTTGAGTTTCTACCGATTCTCAATGCAACTAAATCACGTAGTCTTCTTCTAGTTAGGTTGAAGCGCTCTTCATTGATTATAACACTATTGAAATCTTATGCTTGCCATTTAAAGCTCAAATGAAGAGAATGAAAATTCTTTATCATAGGTCATAGTTTTATCCATTCTGTATTTACTATACACAACTAACATTCATATGTTGAAAATCACAAATACTTTATTTATATATTAATTCAAATAGTTTTTTTAAGTAAAAAAAAAAAAAAGCATCCAAGAGAGGGTTTTAAATCAAAGGGATAAATAAAAAAAACTTTTATAATTTACTTACTTTTCACTTTATTTTTATTCTTTCATAAATTACATTTTATATCATTGGTCAATCAAAATTCTCAAATGGAATAAAATAACTAGATTATTCTTATGTAATTTATGAAAGAATTGTGACACTTTCATACAATATTCTCTCTCTTGTCGATAATCAAATCAACATTAAAATCAAATCTTTTTAATTAATTTCTTTCTTCTGGCTATGTGCATTGTTGATTCAGAAATGATTTGTCTAGTCTCATACTTTCAAATTTTTTCCTCATCAATTTTGTGTCTTTGAAGTGTTTCGGGTATGATTTTGTGTGATTTTAGTTTGTGATCTAGCTAGGATTCTTTAATTTGGGTTTTCTGATTGTTTTAATTACTGGAATTTCACTTAGATTTTTCTTTTAAAAAAATCAGGTCAAAATATATATTTTTTCAAAGAGTGGGGTTTAATTGTTGACGTTGTTTGAGTTTTAGTTTCTCCTCTTTTCTTTCTACAATTTAAAGAACTAAAGCAACTTCTCTTTCTGCAATTCTAAAAACCAAAGCAAAAATTGATTTTGGACCAATTTCTTCATTAACCTCTCACTTCACTTCCCGCTCTATCAAAAGCCCAAAATTCCTCTCCACTTTCCACACAAAACATTTATCTACATTTGCAATTGGGCAATGACATAGTACATAGAACCAAACTCAAGTTTGCAAAAAAAAAAAAAAAAAAGAGCTAAATTAAGGGAATCAACTTGTGAAGAGTTAATTTTATTTAGTTTTTGTTTGGATCTTTAAAACACATGGGTTTGATACACACGTTAGACTGAAGACACTTAAATTTAATAGTCAGTCAAGTCCAAGAAAACATGAGTCTGACACGCATGCCACACCCAAGGCACATGAACTTGGCAGTCAGCCAAGTTCAAGCTCCTGGGTCTGACATGTGCGTCAGACTCACTCTACTTTGAACTTAGCGCACTACAAAGTCCAAGCGCCTTGAATTTGGTTGATTGCCAAGTCCATATGTCTTGGGTTTGGCAAGGTGGCGTGGGTCTGGCACATATAGCAGACCCAAGGCGCTTGAACTTGGCAGTGCGCCAAGCTCAAGGTGACGTGGGTCTAGCACACATGATAGATCAAAAATGCTTGGGCTTTGCAATTAGTCAAGTTCAAGATAATGATCATCCTTCCTTGGCATATCTAAGGGAATGACCAATCTCCATTGGGTCTAACCTCATGGAAGAACTCAGTCTCTATAGCTTTAGCTACACTTGACGTTCTAAACTCTAACCTTTCTATACCTTTTTAGGTGTATAAAAGTTCTTCAAGGACCCACTATATTTCCATGAGGTAAGAAATATTTATCCCTCATTAAATACTATCAAGGTAATTACACTGCAGACCTTTTTTTTTTTTACAAAAAAACAAGATATATATGCTATAAATACACCATGAGAGCTTCATAACAAAGGTTCACAATTTGCAATTCTTTACTACATTTATATTTTCAGAGCATCTCTCTATAGAATATTCTTGTATTTTCTCTCTCTAAAAGATATTTATTTAAGTATCAGAGAGTCCGTACTTCCATCAAAGAAGATTTTTTACGGGTACCATCCATGAGCTGCTTTGGCCAACCAAGGACCAAGTATAATTTATCAAATATCTTGATCAGGGAGAATAAAAGAAATTGTTATGAACAATTGATTAACTGATTGTCCAATTTAAGAGCCTCATTTCTAGGCTAGTCGGATTTTTGAAATATACTCATATATTTTACACATCAACTTTGAGGATATAAAATATTAAAAATATATAAACTTCAGAAAATGAAACGTTATTTTTAAAGAATGGATTCAAATAAAAAAAAATTAACTACATTATATATATATATATATATATATATATATATATATATAATTGTCCCTAAATCAAATAGTAATCACAAAGAACAATGATCTAACGTCCACTTTCTGTTTTTTTTTTTTTTTTTTAATCCTTTTTCTTGTATGATCAGTGAGCTCTAATGTTCAGTCAGCCTATAAATAGCTAGCCCTTCTGCATCTGAGCTAACACGAAAAAAGAGACCTTCAACTCAAGCCCCACATGTCTTTCAAAAAGAAGCTACCCTGCCCCATAAGAGTCTCTTTTCTCCTCTCTCTCCTAGGCATCTAACTCCATATGTGCCAAATGAAGTTCACATGTCTTTGTTTCTAGTGAAAAAGATAAATCTCCTCAACTATCAAGTTTTACAGTAGGATCTCCACCAACTCCCTTCTGCTGCTCATTATCCACAATACAAAATTCATCTTCAATTATATGATAATGCTCTCAATGCCATTCACTAAAATCTAATTACACAGTTTTTATACGTAGAGAAGCTTTTGTAAAACTGTTATTTTCTCTGGTCTCCCAAAATTTGCAGCCATGAATCAACTGATTATATTCTTTCTCTCATCCTTGTTTATCAACTCATTGTCTTCAAAGGCTGAACCACCTAAAAAGATTAGTGCCCATATCACTGTAATGGGTATTGTTTATTGTGATATCTGCTCCAACAACAGTTTCTCCAGACACAGCTACTTCTTACCAGGTTTAGTTTCAAAATTCTTTAGAAATTGCAAGAAAGCTTTCTATGTTAAGATGCTAACATTGTCTCTGATTTTCTTGATAAATACTAATGTTTATCCAGGAGCTGAAGTTAGAATGGACTGCAAGTTCGAAGCAAGCTGGCCCAAAACCAGAGAGCAGATATCATTCTCAGTGAACAGAACCACAAATAGGCACGGAATGTACAAGCTAGAAATTCCTTCTGTTGATGGAATTGCATGTGCACAAGCAGCCATTGACTCCTCCTGTGAAGCAAGCTTAATGTGGAGTTCATCTAAAGCATGCAATGTTCCTGGATACAAATCTTCAACAAAAGAGATCGCAATAAAAGTCAAACAACAAAATATCTGCATCTACAGCCTTAATGAACTGAATTTTAGACCATCAAAGACAGATGCTGGCTTATGTGGAAATTGAAAGCCTTAAAATTATTGACTATATGGCTCTCTTATATTGTCTAAAGCCTAAATTTTCCCTTCAAACCTTAGATTCCTTCATTATTCCTGCCTTTAAAGCATATGCAATTTCATTGTCATCCTACTCTCCCAAGCCCATCGAGGTTTTCTCACCTTTATGTATTCTGCAGGCTACACAGAATCTTGGGAGCTAAATTATTAGCGTATTTTTTTTAATTGTGTTGGTTTCTTGCAGCTTATACTAATATGTTTGAATAATTTGTGAATTTAAAGTTCAATGTTCCAGGTGTGTGGCTGAAATTTCCTACCTCTTTCCCTTTTCTTTTAGATTAAACTTCTGCTGCAAAAAAAAATATATATATATATCTGATGTATATAAAGAGCACTTGCAAAGAATGATGAACCTTTAATCATTCAAAACTGTTACGTTCCTAGCAATTTGGCATGGTCAAAATTGTTAGTTTAATAAATTTTGTACTCAATCAGTTTGTTAGCTTGTTATATATATATATATATATATATATATATATATGATATTATTATATTCATGTAATTATACTATTTATTATTAATAAAAATTTAATTGATCTTTAATATTTATATAATATTAAATTAATGAATGTAATATTTGAATTATAAATCTAAAGTAAAAATAAAGTTTATGGAACAAAAAGCTTTGCAAATGAAATTATAAAATTGTTATAATTATGAGATTCTTATTATATAAAAACATTGTTTTTAAAATGTTCCGGGTCGATACTTTTTTAAATATTAGATATTTATTAGAGTAGTTTAAACTAACACATATTATGTTCTTTCTTTTATGAAAGAAAACAGTTGTTCTCATAAGCCGGGGTATGATACCTAGGACTAATATGTAGGTATTTGTCATAAGACATATACACTAAACTGACCCGCATGAAAATTCATATGAAGATATTACACATATCTATGAAAAGGCTCCCATGATGGTTGTGTAAGTGATCCTTAAATTTTAAATAACTAAGTTATCTTATATAGAGAGTGTTATATTTTGATCTTGCTACACATTATCTTGGCAAATGCAACAAATGGCAGATATTAAATATAATATAAACTATATAAATGTTTTTGAGTGATCAAGAGAGGATTCATCAACCTATATAAATTAGGAAAAATGTTCTACATGTTCTTAAATAATATTGATTGTTAAATCTTTATGCAAGTTGGAATGGGATTTAAAAGGAGTTTTAAATTTTATTCAAATGATCAATAACTCTAATGTTGCGAACAAATATGATTTGACATGACAGACACACTCTATGCTAAAATATTTAAATCAGAACATTATTGATGAAAATATAATAATTACACTAATAAACCTTTCATTGAAAGGTTAAAGTTAAACCACTTATGATTTTTTTAATATTTGGGGGATCATGACACGTCGTTAGACGGTGCACATAATTTTCAAATATAAATTAATCAATTATTGAATTGATAATAAATTAAATTGTTTGATTTATTTAATTCTATTTATTTAGAATTATAATTTATGTTTGGGCTAATATATTAGAAACTTAATGGGTCACACATAGTAAGAATCATTAGTCAGAAATTAAATTGGGATAATTAATCATGTGTAATTTAATTGGAAATAATTTTAAAAATTAAATACTAGAATGTATTTAATTTAGGGATTATAATTCTAGTTCTAGAATAATCAAGTAGGGACTTAATTGATTAAATTTCTAAAATCATCCTTAAATAATATATAGATATTATTTAAGGGGAATATATATATTTTATCATTTATAGGGTTTGTAGGATTCCCTCTAAATATAAAGTTATGTTTAGACATAGTAATCTCTCTCTTCTAAATAGAGCTTTAAGAAATTTCTTACTGGTGATTCGTGTAGATTATTGTTGAAGGCCCGATAATTGAATAACTTGTGATTTACGACAACCTATCCTTTAAAGAATTATTTAAAATTAAAAAAGATTAGATCTTCAGATAATAAATCTTTAAATAACTTTAGATCTATCTAAGGAGGTTTCAAAGATTCTCAAATATTATTTTAAATTTATTATTCTTATTTCGTCTATGAATCTAGACCCAACACAAATACCCCCTACTAGTAACTTATTGATTTTTTTGGTGAGGTCCCTTCCTTTTTGACATGTCCTATAACACAGAGTGACCAAGTTCCTCCGTTTGGATCACAAATCCAAAACCATCAGCAATAACTGCCAGAAAAGGTAATGTTAGTCATGACATTTTATCTCAGAGGACCGTAAGCAGAATTGCGCATATCATTATTGTACAATCTACTTCTCTTTCACATGTGAATGTCTCACTCACAGTAACACTAACCAAATTGTGTAGAATTTTTCATTAAATCTTAATATAAACTACAATAGATACACCTAAAAATGTTGCCAATACAAGTTCCAATAGACATGACCTGACAAATGAGGTAAACTTTAGGTTCAAGAACATAAATTCACCTCTAATTCTAACAAGGACTGTTTTAGGAAGCAGCAATCAATTCAGCCCATTAAACAATAGTGGAGGATAAACACAATAAAGCCACCATGGTGAAAAATAAAAAATAAAACATACAGATAAATTTGATCTCTAAATCTGCGTCAGTTCTTGGAAGATCTTCATGGCTGAAGCTGGCAAACCCAGAAGCACGTTTATGCTTTTTCTTTCTTTGCCATGAGATAGGAACAGGATGACTTCCTTCTCTGGTAATGCCACTGGCCCTGATAGAACTGGCTCTCCCCATCCATAATCTGCAGTGTAAAAAGATAGCCTAGACCAAGTAGTAATTAAGAGAGTTGAAGCCAAAGAAGGCCTTGCTCTTGTTACTTCAAAATAATCCATAGCAGAACTCATGTAACTGTGATGCAATTCAGGAGGCAGAGGAAGAGGAAGCTTAAACCGCAAGTCTACCAGACATAGAAGACCTGCAGAATAAGGAAAACCTGATTATGTTATAAACTTATTAGCTGTAAAGTTTATCCTAGTTAGCTGTAATGTTAGTTCCTAGACAAATTAGGATTAGATTAAGTTTGATTAGATTAAGTTTACATATTGAATTATAATCCTTAGAGAGTATTTAAAAAGGGGAGAACATGACAAAGGAGACATCATTGTTTTCTTTTGAAACCATTCATTCTATATAATAGAATTCAGAGCGATTCCCTCTACATAGAGATTCTGTACTATTAATTATTTCCTACTAAGTTCAACGAGAGGTTGAACTAGATAGCTTTGCATCAATTTGGTATCAGAGTTGTTCATGACCGTAACTCGAAGTGGTAAATCATATACCATGTCGGACAAACATGATATCAACAACCCCCCACGGGAGCATGTAGAATTTCAGCAACAAAACTATTAGCAGCAACTCACCCAAATCACCCATTTGCTAGAACTTTCTAATCACATGGATGTCATGGATAAACGACGGGCACGAGAAGAAGTAAGATTTCCCAATAAGAGGGGACGTGGCTAGCCTCGTGAAGACTCACTGGAAGGTGATCAGAGGATTGAAAAACAGAACTTGGAAGCTAAAATTTTCAGGGATCTTGAACCCCGTCACCTTTGTGTTCAACAACACAGGGAGGAATTCCCACGTATCCATGACAGGCGGATAATGGACAATCAACCCATTGACAAACTCACCAAGAGAATGAAAATAGATGTACCCGACTTCCATGGCTTTTGAAGATTGGCTGACAGCCATTGAGGATTATTTCGATTGGTTTGCCGTCTCTGAAAACCGCAAAACCTGATATGTCAAGCTGAAGCTAAAGGGACATGCATAAGCCTGGTGGGGAAGCATGGAAGAGCAACTAAGGCGTACCTAGCGCCCTGCAGTTTCAAACTGGGAAGAGATGAAAGAACGACTAAAAAAAAAAATACTTGCCCATTGATTATGAATAGATGATGTTTGAAGAAATGCTGCAATTGAGGTAGGGCTCCTTAACAGTGGACCAATACACAGACTGTTTCCATGAATTAACTATCCGCAGTCGAATTGTGGAGACGGACCAACAAACACTAGCGCGATATCGCAATGGATTACGTGGTGAACTATACAAGAAGATGTTGGTTGCACGACTAATCAATGTGAATGAGGCATACCAGCTGGCATTACATATGGAGAGGTAGCTGCAGAACATGAGTGGGAAGAAATCTATGCCAATGGACTTAAAAACAGGGCGCACACCAAACTTTTCCATACAGAAACCATAAACATCAGTAGATAAATCAAGAAGCTCATGGTTAGGAGAACAAACAGGAAGATCAAACAACCACAGTGTTATAAAAGCTACAACTGACGGCCCACAATGTTATAAATGCAAAGGGTTCGGACACTATGTTGTGGTGTGTCCCACCAGAGATAAGAAACGGGCTTTTATATGCGAAAGAGAATTAACAATAATGGATGAAGCAAAGTTTACACAGGAGGAAAAGGAGGAACAATTGGGTGCCTCGGAGCTGCCAAGCTGTGTTATTGTCGAGTATTAACTGGAAATAAAAAAGAACCCCATACAAATCAGGAGTGGTTGCGAAGCAATATATTCCATACCCGGTTACAACATAGGGACAGGGCATTGAACGTAATCATTGATAATGGTAGCGGCATCAATGTCATCTCTGAAACAGCGGTGGAACGGCTGAAACTGGAGTGAAAAACACCCATCTCCTTATCGAATAAGTTGGGTCAATGAAAACAACTTAGTTTCAGTGAAGCATCGATGTCTAGTACAATTCTCGTTGGGACAGGAGTATGTGGATGAAGCATGGTGCGACATCATCCCTATGACTATTTGCCATATATTATTAGGACGACCATGGCTTTACGACCGGAAGGTCTCCTATAACAGTTACACCAATACCTACTCTTTTCAATATAATGGCAAGAAGTTGGTGTTATTAGCACTACCAATTTCAGACTTTAAGACAACCAGCATGAAAATTCCAGTACTGAACCTGCACCAGTTTTCCCAAGTCGTAACTAGAGAGCACATGCTATTATTTGTAGTAAGACGAGAAGTTAATCAAAACGATGGCAAAGTCCCTAAAGAGTTGACAACAATCATAAAGAAATTCCAAGATATCATGCCTGATGAAATGCCACACCAGCTGCCACCTATGCGGGGTGTTCAACATGCTGTTGATCTCATTCCAGGATTATCCTTACCCAATTTGCCCCATTACAGGATGAGTCCTACAGAGAACGAGGAACTTAATCGACAAGTTCAACAACTACTGGATAGGGGATTCATCCGGGAGAGCCTTAGCCCCTGCGCCATCCCAGTACTACTCACACTAAAAAAAGATGAGAGTTGGAGGATGGGTGTAAACAGTCGAGCAATCAACAAAATAACAGTAAAATATTGATTCCCAATTCCGCGACTTGATGACATGTTAGATTTATTAAATGGCGCCTCGGTGTTTACAAAAATTGATCTTCGCAGTGGATATCATCAAATTCATATCCGCCCGGGTGACGAATGGAAGACGACCTTCAAAACCAAGGACGACCTATTCGAATGGCTAGTCATGCCCTTCGGATTAACCAACGCACCGAGTACCTTCATGCGCACTATGACGTAAATTCTCAAACCCTTCTTGGGTAAATGTGTTGTTGTGTATTTTGACGACATCTTAATCTTCAGTAACTGTTTGCAGGATCACCTAGCTCACATTGAACAAGTCCTGGCTACCTTGAAAGCAGAACAACTTTATATTAATCACACCAAGTGCTCATTCTTGAAAAAGAAAGTCTATTTTTTACGCTTCATCATCTCTGATAAAGGTATTGGAGTTGACCCCGCCAAGGTGCAAGCCATTCAAAACTAGCCGACACCTTGCACCGTGTCTGAGGTCCGCAGCTTTCACGGTCTCGCAACATTTTATCGGAGGTTTATTCGACATTTTAGCACTATCATGCCCCTAATAACTGAATGTCTAAAAAGCAGAAGTTTTACCCGGACAACGGCAACCAATAAAGCTTTTGTGGAGGTCAAGGAGAAACTAGGACATGCATCGGTTCTGAAGCTACCAGACTTCACAAAAATCTTTGAAGTAGCATGTGATACTTCACATGTAGGAATTGGAGGTGTACTAAGTCAGGAAGGTCACCTTATTGCCTTTTTCAGCGAGAAGCTCAACGATACCTGGTGGAGGTATTCAACATACGACATGGAATTTTATGCATTAATTCAAACCATTAAACATTGGCGCCCCTACTTAATCCATAGAGAATTCATCCTTTATACGGATCATGATTCTTTGAAACACCTTAACTCTCAAAGCAAGCTCAATGCTAGGCATTTTCGCTGGAAGAATTACTTGCAACAATTTGATTTTGTTATTAGGCACAAGTTTGGGACAGAAAATAAGGTGGCTAATGCATTAAGTCGACGAGCACACTTGCTACTTATTTTCTCAGCCCACGCTACTAATCTTGCAGCAGTAACAGACCAGTACCCTGCTGATGAACACTTTGGCACAACATGGGAGAAATTACAGGCTAGGATTACCGTAGATGGGGGTAATTACTCTGTAAGGGATGGGTATCTATTTTATGGCACCAGGTTATGCATTCCAAAGGGGTCTCTTAGGGGGTTTATCATCACAGAACTCCACGGTGGAGGCTTGGTTGGGCATTTTGGCCATGACAAAACTTATGCTATAACCGCCGACTGGTTCTACTGGCCTCGAATGCGTAAAGATGTGCATAAAGTGATAGATCAGTGTAGGATCTGTCAACTAAACAAAGGAACTAAACAACAAGCCGGACTCTACACACCCCTTCCAGTTCCTGATCAACCATGGCAACACATTAGCATGAATTTCATGTTGGGACTACCCCGGACTGCTTGACAACATGATTCCATCATGGTAGTAGTTGATCGATTCTAAAAAATGGCTCCTTTTATCCCCTGCAATAAGACCTTTGACGCCTCTAAAGTAGCTATGGTGTTTCTGCAAGAAGTAGTCCTATTACATGGGGTACCACTCTCTATTATGTTTGATAGGGACGTCAAATTTGTTAGTTATTTTTGGAAGACCTTATGGAAAAAATTGGGGACAAAATTAATATTTTCTAGTGCATTACATCCCCAAACCGACGGTCAGACAGAGGTCATCAATCGAAGCCTGGGCAATTTACTACGTTGTCTCAACGCTGATCATACCACCAGTTGGGACATTATACTGCAAAAAGTAGAGTTCGCAATCAATAATTCTGTGAATAGGTCTATAGGGCACACACCTTTCGAAGTAGTATATGGCAAGCGTCCTTATACTCCCCTAGACCTCCAGCCACTATCATCACCTCCTAGACCAAGTGCAGCTGGCCTTGATTTTTCAGAATATATGAGAGATGTCCAACGCCGAGGTAAAGAGACGTTTATCCCTTAGCACAGAATCATATGCAGCCTCTGCTAATGCTAAACGCAAGGATAGACAGTTTAACAATGGTGATATGGTCCTTGTCCGTTTAAAGCCAGAACGTTTTCCTTCAGGAAGTTTCACCAAGTTACATGCACGACGTGGTGGTCCCTTTCAAGTTATTAAGAAGTTAGGTAGCAATGCATATGTTATAGACCTCCCTTCTGACTTTGGTATTTCACCAATTTTTATTATTGAGGACATTACAACATTCAAAGGGGATACGACTGATGTGGTCGGAAGCTCACAGATAGAGGACATGCCAGCCTCCATTCCAAAAATTCCAGCAGCCACCGCCCCTAAAGATGAGATTGTCGCCATCATTGATTACCAATTCGTCTCCACACGTCGTGGGGGATACAACAAATTCCTTGTCCACTGGAAGCACAGATCCACCTCTGATTCAACTTGGATCAAAGGCACTGCACTCCAACAACTACTTCCTGAATTATTTACCGCATATATTAATCATAACTTGCCAGAGTCAAGTTCTTCAAGAGAGCCAGCAAATGATGCAATTCAGGAGGCAGAGGAAGAGGAAGCTTAAACCGCAAGTCTACCAGACATAGAAAACTTGCAGAATAAGGAAAACCTGATTATGTTATAAACTTATTAGCTGTAGAGTTTATCCTAGTTAGCTGTAATGTTAGTTCCTAGACAAATTAGGATAGATTAAGTTTATGTATTAAATTATAATCCTTAGAGAATATTTAAAAAGGGGAGAACAGAACAAAGGGGACATCATTGTTTTTTTTTGAAACCATTCATTCTATATAATAGAATTAGGAGCGATTCCCTTTACAGAGAGATTTTGTACTGTTAATTATTTCCTACCAAGTTCAACGAGAGGTTGAACCAGGTGGCTTTGCATCAAACTGTCTGTCACCATTTTAATTGTCTCTTTAACTAGCCCCATTGCATGAGATAGTGGCTTGTCTAGGAGTTCCCCTGCATGGCAAAAAGAATTGGTCGACACAATTCGATTCCCAAAGTACCCTTTGGGTAGTGGGGGGGTTATATTTAGGCCGTCCATCAACAGCAAATAGGAGCTTTTTTTGCTGATCAGGCTGTATTCTGAGTGCCTTTGTTCGAGCTCTCCACACAAAAGCTGAGAGCCCTTCAAAAGCAGTGCACTTCTCAAGTACCCCATCTTCCATGGCTTTCATTTTGATATTTTCAAGCATATCAGAATCGAAATAGAAAGAGCTGTAGATCGTTTCATCTTTTTAGAGGTCAATTGTGCTAGACTTGTATTCTATCTCAGCGAATTCTTGGTGGAGGTACTCAATCTTTGGTGGGTTCCGGGCTTCAAGTATGCTTCTGTCTATAAATGGAGGGACACAGAGTGGCAAGCCTCTGGCTGTTTCACCCCATGAGTTCACAAATTCCATAGCACCAATGCCATCAAACATACAATGATTCATGCACAATCCCAGTACAAATCCTCCACATTTGAAGGTGGTGACCTGGAAAGTGGAGTTAATTAACACCTTGGATCAGATTGAAGTTTAAGTCTCCGAATTTAAAATAATTGCTGGGAAATGATCATTGTGCTATTTAATCATTCAGGATGATGAATGACACTCGGACATTTACGACAAACACCTAAGAATATCTAGATACATGTCCGAATGTACGATTTTAATCTAAAGATATTAGTCCCAAATTGACAGACAATGGTAGGAAAAAAAGAACAAACTTAAAAAGCATAATTTGGAGAGGTTATAAAACCTGAGCCACCAAAGGAGGCATATCCAGTATGTTCTTTGCATCAGGAATGTCATAAACCAGCTTCCCAAGAGTCTTTGGATCAGGCTTTGTTATGTCACCGATCTCTTCCATTGCACAGTTTGCTTCAGCCTCAACAAAAATAGCACCTTCTCCCGTGCAATTTACAATAAGCTTTCCCTCCGAGCTTATTGTTAGCCGCCCGGCAAGAGGATAGTAATGAACAAGAACCTTTTTCAAGGCATTCTTTATCAATTCTCCAGCATTTCCGTTTCCTTTCTAATATGTCTTGAAGCAGTAGATTGTACGCACAATCACCGCAATATTTTGGTCAAGGTTGGAGAGAAAGTAGAGACCCTTCTCTGTTTCCTCAACTGGAGGAACAAGAGTTGGCTTTCCTTGTTTCACAATTAGTTGAAATACATTTCCGTTAGAGCTCTCCATTGATGCAAATTTTGTTGAGAATTCCTAATGGTGATGTATTTGATAATTGCCCATTTGAGGCTTAGCACACTGAGACAAATATTTAATGTGGTTCGGCAAACCGCCTACATCAACGGAAGAGTTTCATATTATTAGAGATAGATAGAGAAGAGGTTACAACACATATACATGGAGGAGGAGGATCACATACACTCCACTCAACTCCCATTGCTCTCTCACACACTACTGCACAAGGCAGCAGGGCTGCTGCCCTTGGCAGCCACTCTTTCTCTCTTGGTCTCTCACATTCTGCACTCTTTCTCACTCACTTTGCTGCTCTCTCTCGGTGCCTATTTATAGGCAAGAATGGTGCCACCAACTCCAGCTCTTCTTCAACAATGGTGGCTGCAAACTTTGACATTTTGGATGGTTGCACATGGTTGGTGCAGCTCCAACTCCAGCTGCTGCATTTGTCAATGGACAGTGTCGTCCATTTATTGCACATTAATGGCAACCAACCCAACAACCACCCTCTTTGCCATTCATGTGGGGCAACCGTCTTCTTCCTTCTTCAGCACAAGCTCGCATCTCGCAACTCTTCCAGGCTTACCATTCCAAAAGCGTCTTCGGTCAAGTTTACAGGTACTTGCCACACCTTTCAATCACAAAAGTCACCAAAGCACACCCTTGCTCACACCAAAGGATCACTTCAACCAGAAGGTCTCCCAAATCATATCTGAAGAGTGTTAACGCTTGTCTCTGGGACACAACATTCCCCTTCGAGCGTATCAACCATGCTCGATCCGGAATGATTTTTCAAGCCTTACAGCAAGGCTTACAAAACCCCCTCAAACGAAAATTTCATTTTCCAAGTGCGATAGTCATTGAGTATTTCAATGTGATTACGAGCTCACCACTCTTCCAAGAGTCTACCTTTTCTCTCCCTCACCTCCCCTTCCTCCCCCGCAATCAATAGGGCGGGG
>Ga0325405_1004216_pt1 | contig 14727 bp, 16 predicted proteins | sample PopdelMetagenome_21_FD_205663 | JGI IMG/M metagenome (GOLD analysis project Ga0325405, IMG submission 205663) | Populus deltoides microbial communities from Bellville, Georgia, United States - Xylem-Control-R2 | ecosystem: Host-associated > Plants > Phyllosphere > Stem > Wood/Secondary xylem... | reverse complement strand
TATATTTTTAAATTATTTTGATATATTAATATTAAAAATAAAATTTTAAAAAATTATTTTTTAATCAAAAATATTTTAAAAAATAACCAATAAATACGTTCACGCTGGTTAAAGCAAAGCATGGTAATTAGCCACTTCGCTCTAGAAGCCCCACGCGCTCTGGTCAGGACACCGAACGTAATTGCCGTATCCAAACACCCTCTTGCCTATCTCACGTGCCCATCCTTTCCCAAAACCTTTAATTTCACTTGCCCCAACCCTAAGGGTTCCACACTCTACAGCCCAATTAAACCAGCGCGTGTAGCGCGTCTTTTCAGTTTCTCCCCCTCCCCGAAAAACCCGAATAAAAACTCTCCTCTCCCTCCCATTTGTCTCAATCTCGCATTTCGCTCTCCAAACCCTAACCCTAAAGACCAAAATCCTAATCGGATCATAATCTCTTATAATCTCCATGGATAACCAAGACAATAACCTCTACGAAACGGCCTCGCAGCCAGACACAGCAACAGACGCCTACACCTTCCTTGAATTCAACACACAAGGCGAATCCGATTTTGACTACCCCGAATTCCGCTCTCCGGTGGCCTGGCCCACTCCTTCTGATTCTCTCGGCGCCACCTCCTCCGCCGTAGACCCTACCTCGTCCGACCACCGTACCGCCGCTTCCACCCCCGATCTCCACTCTGATTCTCCTGCTGCGTCTCCTGTCGCGTCAAAATCTGCTGCGCGTGGCGGGGGAGCGAACAGTGGGACCCAGGGGGTGGTGGAGGGGTTAGTGGCGAGCATAGGAGGGTTGAATTTTGAAGAGACGGGAGATGATGACGGGTATGAGTTTGGGAAAGGGGATTTTACGGAGCACGCTTGCAGGTACTGCGGGGTTTCGAATCCTGCGTGTGTTGTGAGGTGTAATGTGCCGTCATGTAGGAAGTGGTTCTGTAATTCAAGAGGGAATACATCTGGTTCGCATATTGTTAATCATCTGGTGAGTATTGTTTGCGCGTTGCCTTTGTTTGATTTTTGTGTGGGGTTTTTTATTGTTATTCATGGGACTGAAATTGGAGTGGCTACTGACTACACTGTAGCTTATAGAAATTGAATTGTTTGGAGACCTCTTGATCTGAATTCAAGGGATTTTAAAAATGAAAACGTGAGATCTTAGGTAAATGAAACTTAAAATTTGGCTCCATTTAGCTTATGCCTGCTTTTTTTTTGAATTAGGGTAATTTGTTTTGGACGTTTGTTTGTTTTTGGAGGGGAAGGGGGGGGATTGGCCAAGTAGGGAAGTGTTAAGTCTCATTGGGTTTTTCTTTTTTAGGATTTAATTGAAATTGAAGTGATTTGTTTGTAATACTACATGATTTTGAGCTCTTAAAGAGTTCATTATATGTAAATATCTAAGAATGGAAATGCAAGATGTTACGAGTGAAGGGTTTCAGGTTGCTTTGGGTTTTACTTACGAGGGATATGGTAATTAGGTAATCTCACTTGCTATTTAGACTTGAAAATGTGTGAATTGTTGATGGTATAGCACAAAAATGTTATTGCATTAGGCATCTGCAGCTGAATGTTCATTACCTGGAATCATGCATAGAGATTTAGACTTAACTGAAATTAATTTAGAAGAAGTCTTGAGGAAACTAGTAATATGACATTGATTTTAGTTTGTAGTTCATAATGACCCTTGCAAATGTCCTAAATCATCCTAGTGCTGTACTTCGGAATGTATTTGTCACCTGATGCCCCCCATGTTTGCATTTTCATAGTCTGCAAAACTTAATGAAAGCAGCTGATTTTGACATTCTTTATTTTACCTGTCGGCTTCTTGGTTAATTTTGTGTACAAAAATTTTTCATATTGCTTTTGAATTGAGTGTTATTCTGTTGAATCTCCTTTTAGGTTCGAGCAAAGCATAAAGAAGTCTGTCTCCATAAAGACAGCCCTCTTGGAGAAACAATACTTGAGTGCTACAACTGTGGTTGCCGAAATGTGTTTCTTCTTGGATTTATATCGGCCAAGACAGAGAGTGTTGTTGTCCTCCTCTGCAGGGAGCCTTGCTTGAATGTTAATGCACTGAAGGACATGAATTGGGACCTGAGCCAGTGGTGCCCCCTTATTGATGATAGGTGTTTTCTACAATGGCTTGTGAAGGTTGGTAGTTGTTCTTTAGAGCCTATTTGTTTTTGCGTTTCAAAAGTGCTTTTGAAAAAAATTGAAATTTTTTATTTTTTTCTTTGCTTTAAATTAATATGTTTTTGGTGTTTTTAGATCATTTTGATACACTGATATCAAAAATGATTTTTTTAAACAAAACATTATTTTGATACATTTCTGAGTGAAAAACACTTTGAAAAGCAAACGCAACCACATTCCCAAATAGGCTCTAAATCTGTAAAGGGTTCTATTATTTCTAGAACTTAATTACATGTTGCATTTTGTAGATCCCATCCGAACAGGAGCAGTTGAGGGCTCGCCAAATTAGTGCTCAACAAATAAATAAAGTAGAAGAACTTTGGAAAACTAATCCTGATGCCACCCTTGAAGATCTTGAGAAGCCTGGTGTTGATGATGAGCCACAGCCTGTGGCATTGAAGTATGAAGATGCATATCAGGTGCCTCGTTTAGTGATAGTTTTTAAAATTAGGTTTGATATATAACTTGGGTGAGCCAGGAATTATTACAATTTCATCATGGCTCTTAGCTGATGAGTTGACAGTTTTCTTTTCTTGCAGTACCAAAATGTATTTGCTCCACTTATTAAGCTTGAAGCTGACTATGATAAAGTATGCAATCTTTTTTCTTTTTCTTTCTTTATCTCGTTTTGATTTTGTTGTTCTCATCATAAAATCTTTCCGGAACACTTAAAAAAGATCGTGCAGCTTCGTATAATGCTTTTTTATTGTAGATGATGAAAGAGTCTCAAAGCAAGGATAATGTCACTATTCGATGGGATATTGGCCTTAACAAGAAGCGTGTTGCATATTTTGTATTTCCAAAGGTGCCTTGCTCTTTTGCTTTTGTTCTCTTATTTCTTAAACTTTCTCCCTTCTGTCTCTAGCTTGTTTAGAAACATGGGGCTTAGTTTAACTTATTAGTGTCCAGCTGGTCTAGAAACATGGGTCTTAGCTTGGTTGACACCATCTTTTCTTTTCCTGTTTTCCATGTGCTGCTTGATTTCTGTTTTCTGCATGCTTCTGTCTGTATTTTCATTTCATTGGACTGGTGCTGTTATAGGAGGACAATGAGTTGCGTCTTGTACCTGGTGATGAGTTACGACTGCGCTATTCTGGAGATGCAGCTCATCCAGCATGGCAATCAGTTGGGCATGTGGTATGCAACTCTTTTCTGATATCAATGCTTGAAATTCTACTCGCGTTCAATTTAATCCATTATTAATAGGCGATTTACATCTCACTCATAGGAATACAACGCATTACCAAATGCTTCTAATGTTGATATTAAGTTTCTTCTCTTCTATTTCAGATCAAGCTAACTGCACAAGAGGAGGTTGCACTTGAGCTTCGTGCTAGTCAGGTGGCTCTGATACTAACACGCTTGATTTCTCACTTCTGGTTTTCTGTAAGTTAAGCTGACATTAATGCTAAGTGCTATTATTTGTATCCAGGGAGTTCCTGTTGATGTGAACCATGGTTTTAGTGTTGATTTTGTTTGGAAGAGCACGAGCTTTGATCGGATGCAGGGAGCAATGAAGACTTTTGCAGTGGATGAAACCAGTGTCAGTGGGTAGGTTGGCTGATTCATTTTTGTTTGTGTTTTTTATGTATTGTGAACACACCAGACAATGAGAACTGAATACTAGTCATGCTTTGGTTTATCTCAAATTTATTGATATGTCTATCTGAAATAGGGCTGAGTAGCCTTGCTAGGAAATTCACTATCGTATACAAAATTATGTTATGATTAATGGGCAGTTATCATTTGCTTGTAACGAGTTGCTATTTTCTATCTGTAGGCTAATATTGAGCTAGTATATATCATCGTTTTCCTTCACTTGGTGCCTTCAATGTAGAGTTCTTGTGTGTTGAATACAGGTTGCCAATTTTGAATTTCTATATAATTCTAGTTTCCATCTTCAGGTATATATATCACCACTTGTTGGGCCATGAGGTTGAGAATCAAACAGTTCGTAATGCATTGCCTCGCCGTTTTGGGGCTCCTGGTCTTCCAGAGCTGAATGCATCCCAAGTATGATGTCTCAATTACCCATTCAATTTCCATGTTTAAACTAGTTCATCTTGTATCATACTAGGATTTTCCTGTTCAGGCTACTAATGATTCTTGAGATGATCCCTTTACTTGAAAATCTGTGGTTTCATGTTGTTGTTATGACAAGAAGTGCATTAGTTTCTTGAATGCTCAAAACATACGTTAACACGCCCGGGGAAGTCCCATGGATTATTGGATGTATATTGATTTCTGTCCTGAGTCCCCATTGACATTGTTTTAGTTTTATGTTGCTTCTTATTTCTGTTAGCTTGTAAAGGGGTATCTTTCCTTTACTCTCTATCTGCACTGAAGGTGTCTTTATCTGTGATAAGAACAAATAAGGGTTATTGCCAGGAGCAGTATCATATTTGATAATCAGATGCATATCCTTGTTTTTCCATTGATTTGTTGTGGACAAATGAACAACTTCCCTGCTGTTTACATGCGAGATAATTCCGTGGCATGAACTTTCTGCTGTAACATTTTGAATTTAATGAAGCTTAGATATTTCCAGAGATATTTTTGTGTCCATAAGGGAATGCAAATTGCTGTTATCACTTGTATTAACTAGTGATTTTTCTCTGTTTAGTTTTGCTTATTACCATTTTCTTGACATTCAATTGTTTTGATGGAATATCTTTTTTAATTGTGCAATGCTGTAAATGATCCTTACCTTTCTCCACTTGATAGGTTCTTGCTGTGAAGAATGTCCTCCAAAAGCCCATTAGTTTGATTCAAGGTCCACCTGGCACAGGAAAAACTGTCACTTCTGCAGCCATTGTATATCACATGGCCAAACAGGGCCAAGGGCAGGTAGGCCATTGAAAATGCTTTCTATCAGTCTCATTCAGATACTCGACTGTATGTCTTAAGGTCCCCCCACTCCTGCTTTAGGTTTTGGTGTGTGCCCCAAGTAATGTTGCTGTAGATCAGCTAGCTGAGAAGATAAGTGCCACTGGCTTAAAGGTAAGAAAGCAAAGCCCTGCCTATTGTTTTACTAATTTCATATCATTTTTCCCTAGCAATTTGTTGTTCTGTTGCGTGGTCTCTTAAAAAGTCAAAGTATGTCATTTAAGCTCACATTAGTTGAGCCTAAATTTGAAAATTCGGAGTAAAAAAAGTTTTGTTAGAAAGGACAAGAAGATTTGCCGAGAAAGAGAATAAACCATCCTCTATGTTGAAAGTGCAGATACTGAGACCAAAATAGAAGGGATTTCCCATCTTGGCCAATACTAGTTAACGACACTCTTCTAGATTCCATTAATGACAAGTGATGCTAAGAAAATTATCCTATCCCACCAAAGCTACTTTGAGAGGAAGTGACCGTTTAATATCTAATCCAACATACAGCAACATAGCACCTTAAAAAAGATTTTGCACTCTGTGCCCTCCCAAACTGAATAATCGGGTCAGCAAATCCCCTCTCTATTCAATAACATCTACCCCTACAAATAGTTGCACAGTAAGAAATAGTGTCCTCATATTTTGCTTATGACCTATTGGACGAAACTTGCTAGTGAAAAACTATACACTTTGGTGACTGGGTTGAAATGTGTAAAGTTCCTAACTTTAGGAGAGCTATTTTTTAGGAATCAACATCAAGAAAGTAGAATCCATGCTTCCTTCACCACTGATGATATCTTCTTAGTCGTACCCCTGCAGGACTAGAAAAAGTTATAGTGATGCTTTCAGACCAGGAGCCATGTCCTTGGTCATCTCCAAACCTTTTAATCTCACTTCCTCCTTGACAATGTGCTGTCTGATACTTGTTTTCTGATTAACCCTTTTGGAAATATTCTTTAGGGTTCTGCATTTCTCTCTTCCTCTCTCCCTCTCTCCCTCTCTCTTTCATTTTGCACACAATGATCCTGGAAAGGCGGTGTGGCTTTTATACTATTTGGGCCTTTTTTATTTTTATTTTATCTCTATTTGTGTGGATAATTCCATGGCGAATTATATCCTTGAAGTTTCTCTTTTTGCTGTTCCCTGATGGTTGTCTTGTTGAAGGTTCAAATTAAATTTTGGAAAAGGAAAACCAGTCCTTAGAAATATATGCTGGTATTTTCTTATTTTTATATAGTAACACAAAACAATGTATGGGTTACTATATGTTATACTGACCGTCTGGGTGCTTAAATTAAATCTTTTTGTAATCCTGATCATTTAAATTAACAAGTAAATGTATTTGAGTTTTTGTTTTTGTGGATTGTATTTCCTCAACCAAGGTGGTTAGGCTATGTGCAAAATCAAGGGAAGCTGTTAGTTCTCCTGTTGAGCATCTCACCCTTCACTATCAGGTTTTGTCTATTAGTGGCACCTTGCTTTTTTGTTTTTCATTTGTGCACTTCTCATATTTATGCTTTCCTGGTATATATTCTCATTACTAGTGACTGTTACAGGTCAGACATCTGGACACTTCAGAGAAAAGTGAACTTCACAAGTTGCAACAATTGAAAGATGAACAAGGTGGCCTTTTTCTTAATTATTTAAAATGAAATTAGTTGTTAATTAGGAGTTGCAAATAAGATGTTCATTTGAGGGTTGATTAGCTTAGTTTCTGGATAGACTTGCACCCACCCACACATCCATATACATTAAAATATGAGAGATTATATGACTTGGGGCCTTGTTAATTTGTCACTCAATCTTTAGAATTTTATTTTATTCGTACTGATCATATAAGTAATTATATTTGGCTTCTGGATTTGAACCCATTGCTACTAGAAGATGTACAAATAGGAGTTCACTGACAACATAATTTATTTTGTATCTGTTGTAGATTTGACTTTATTCTGGTTGGATGTATAAGTCTTTATATACGGTTCTATGGTGGGCCTCTGGGGCTTGTTCTAATATTGTCATCTTTCTTTCTTTCGCCTGTTGTCTGTTCCTTTATCATCAGGGGAACTGTCCAGCAGTGATGAGAAAAAATACAAAGCACTGAAACGAGCGACTGAAAGGGAAATTTCTCAAAGCGCTGATGTCATCTGTTGCACTTGTGGTGGTGCTGGAGATCCTCGGTTGGCAAATTTTAGGTTTCGCCAGGTAGAAATGTGCCTTATTTGCCTTTTGTTGCTGGACTTACAGAAGCTTACACTCTTAACCTTGTTTTAGGTACTTATTGATGAGTCAACTCAAGCGACAGAACCAGAATGTCTTATTCCTTTGGTACTTGGGGCAAAGCAGGTACTTGATATTATTTTGATATACTTGCCTGTTTTACTATCACATGCTTCAGTTTCTAATGAGAAGTTATCTGCTAGGTTGTTTTTGTTGGTGACCATTGCCAGCTTGGTCCTGTCATTATGTGCAAGAAAGCTGCTCGTGCTGGGTTAGCCCAGTCTCTCTTTGAACGCCTTGTTTTACTTGGTGTGAAACCAATTAGATTGCAGGTAATAATGTTGTCTGACAGTTCTCTCTCCATGTGTGGTCTGCTCGTGTACATTTGGTGATCACATTTATCCTGGTTGGAGGAAGTGAATTGGTCCTGAGGAACTGTGCATTATCTATTATAAATTTTCCTGTATGATGTGTAGGAGTTTTGGAGTATATGTTTATGTGATATACCTAATAGCTTGTTTGGAACCAAATCACATGTGGAATTGCAATTCCACATGTGTTTTGACTTCAATTCATAAACTATGACAATTTTTATGTCTGGACTAAAATACTAAACCACATAATTGAATTCAATTATACTGTTTTGAATAGTTGTGGAATTGAATTGGTTTGTTTTTGGGTTCCAAAAATTTCAGTCTAGAAGTGAGTGGTTTGTTTTTGGGTTGCCAAGATCATTCCCTCCTTGACCATAGCTGCTTCTTAAGCAAGAGTATACTCTGTACTTCCCAAAATGCTTCCTCCTACTGCCTAGCCTCCACCTCTAATCATTTTCATGCTCTCATTTACCGTAGCTATATTACAGTTAAGTGTGCAAAGTTGAAAGTCAAGATAAGGTTCTATTGGTAAAGGAAGAATCAGAGTAAAACAGTACTTTATTTGTGTATGTATGAAAGCGTTATTCATATTTAACTTTATAGTCTTGCTTTTCCACTTCTTAGGCAATTTCTTGAGCAAAAAAACCAAAGCTTTTGTTGAAGAATAGAAAGTGTTGGTAAAGAGAAGTTGTAGGGTTTTTGAGAAAAAAGAAAGAGGGGTAGTTTTGGAGTAGTATTTTTTATTTGGAATTACAGTAGCAATCAGAGGGTCTCCCCTCTAATTTGTTTTTGTCCATTTCTTATGATTTGAATTCCATCAATACCTTCAAAAGGGGTTCCAAACACAAGAATTGATTTAACCCTTGGAATTGAATTCAATTCCAAGGTTCCAAACAGCATGTAAAGAAGTCTAGAGAGATTACTATCTTCATAAAAAAAAAGAAACATCGTTGATGTTTGTTATTTGCTTTCACAAACAGATTTTTGTCTTAACTCAAGTTGTTACTGCATTTATGCCAGTTTTTACCTCCAAATTTTGGTACAATTGATAATTTCTTTAGTCAAGAAATCTTAGCTGATGAATGCTCATTTTTGTCATTGGTGAGGATGTTATCAAGAAATGTTAATTATGTTGTCTTTTATTTTTCAGTTTTCCCAAGATCCTTTTAGGTTCAATCAATTTCACATATTCTGTATCAAGGCAGATGTAATTTTGTTCATAGAATGCTGCTAGGCTGGTACTTATGTTTTCTGCTTTCAAATTTCAGGTTCAATATCGCATGCACCCGTGTCTTTCTGAATTTCCATCTAACAACTTTTATGAAGGCACCCTACAAAATGGAGTGACTGTCAATGAGAGACAATCGTCAGGCATTGATTTTCCTTGGCCTGTGCCTAATCGTCCTATGTTCTTCTATGTCCAGGTATGTTATTTGCCTATTGGTTATATCACATTACAATCACTTTAAACAAAAAGAATAATTACGTAGATTCTCTGCATTTATTCTTATTTTCTCTCTTTGTTGGGCTGATAATGAGTGTGGGAATTGTGTAATCTTCCACCAAAAAGTAACTATGACAATATATATGTTTTAATATGCTTATAAATTGTTAGCTTAAAGAATTTTCCGCCAAGTGCTTTTAATGCACCACAATCACGGGTCTCATTTGTTTATATGATGTTATATTTTTCCAAGGATGTGTTTTGTAACTAGATAGCTGTTCTTTAGATGGGACAAGAAGAGATAAGTGCCAGTGGGACATCCTATCTAAATCGTACGGAGGCTGCAAATGTTGAAAAAATTGTAACTACATTTTTGAGGAGCGGTGTAGTCCCGAGCCAGGTTCTTTTTTTCTGTACTTATTTTCATAGCTGCAGTTCTTTTTTACGATACATTATTTTGATCATTCATAACACTTTACAGATTGGAGTGATAACACCTTATGAGGGGCAGAGAGCATATATTGTGAACTATATGTCAAGAAATGGTGCCCTCAGACAGCAACTATACAAGGAAATTGAGGTCATAAATGGTTTCTAACTCTGGGTCTAGATGTTGTTCAATCTTAACTTGCAATTGCTACATAGTTTATGTTTTTTGCAGGTTGCAAGTGTTGATTCATTTCAAGGAAGAGAAAAAGATTACATTATTTTGTCTTGTGTTAGGAGCAATGAACATCAGGTTGGTTCTCTACACCCTCCCCCCAATTCTATAGATCACAAAAAATTATGTGGTTAATTTCAACGAGGAAGCTGAATATTCAGAGCATGAGCTTTATCTTACTCTTGTGTTCTATTTTTATAAGTTTGGGTTGTGCTCATTTATTTATTGCTCTATATTTATTATGTTTGCTGTATCATCTTATCATGGATACAATCCTCATTTCTGCATGTTGACATCGTGTCAGTGATGGAGACCATTGTCGAACCCTTTGTTGGTAATCACATGAATAAAAAAGGCGATGTCTGGTCATATGGCTCTCAAATTGTGGTCTTAGAAGGGAGAATTTTGGTTTGGTCCTATTATTCAGCATTTTAACATTTGCATTGTGGTCACCTTGTAGTCGCTGTTTCCTCTTCCCTCTCACATGCATGTTAGAATGAAGGATCTTAGTTTTGACAAAGTGCTCATGTGAAAGCACTTGTCTGATATGTCTGATACTTAATATATGTGAGTGATTGTCAGAAGAACTTGCTTGATGGATACTTGAATTTCATATTTCAGCTATTGGAAATATTTCTGTTATGTTGAGAATTGCCAAGTCATTGTACTAGAAATTATTTTCTTGAAATTCATTTTGATTTTATCACGTGGACAGAATTTGGTGCAGTTTTCTGTCTTAGTTAAGCCTGTTCTTATTTGATTCACCATCAAAGCTGTATCTGGTGGTAGATAAAAACAATTGTCATTTATGATCACATGTTGGTGCTTGACTGCTGTCTCTTTTTCTAGGGCATTGGATTTCTTAATGATCCTCGGAGGCTGAATGTTGCTCTAACTCGTGCTCGATATGGTATTGTCATCCTGGGAAACCCTAAAGTTCTAAGCAAGCAGCCTTTGTGGAATAGCTTATTAACTCACTACAAGGTATGTCTTCTTCCCTGGTGTTATGCTTTCTAGGAATTCTCATTTGCTTTGCTTGGTGGAATTTGCTAATGTTGGCATTAGTACATGATGCTGAGATTGATTGGGAAATTTCAGTTTCACGTATCCGTGTGACATGCTAATAATAGTTTTTTTTTCTGAAACTTTTGTTTTGCTTTGAATATTTCACCAGGAACACGAGTGTTTGGTTGAAGGACCTTTGAATAACTTAAAGCAGAGTATGGTTCAATTTCAAAAGCCCAAAAAGGTACGGGGTTCAATTTTAGGCAAGGGCAGCATCACTGACTAAGGATAAATTTATCCAAGTTTCTATTTTTGTGTTATCTTAGTTTGTCCAGCATATCATGAAGTACTCGTCAGGAATGAATACAAAATGATTGTGTTTGGCTATGTTTTCTCACAGATTTATAACGATCGGAGACTGTTTTTTGGTGGTGGACCTGGAATTGTCCCAAATGATAGTTTTGGGTCTGTTGCCTCAGCTAGCTCAAATGCTGATAGAAGAAACTCCCGTGCCAGGGGTATGCTACATTTCACTTGCCTTGCTAGAAATTATAAATTTTTTACTTGGTGATGGCATTTCTATAGTCCCACAAGTCCCCAAGTGTGTGCATGCTCAAAAGTAGAATAAGACTAAAGCACTCTCATTATTCAGTTAAGTTCCTCTGCTTAGCTACTCTGTTGTCCTTATGTTAACTTGTCAGGTTTTGTGTTGTCCCAAATATAGGTTCTTATTTGTCACCAGGCCCACCGAATGGTACCCATAAGCCTGGTGTTGCTGGGTTTCCAATGCCTCGGGTCCCCATTCCACCATTTCATGATGGTCCACCTTCTCAACCATATGCTATTCCTACTCGTGGAGCTGTGCATGGGCCCATCGGAGCTGTTCCTCAAGTCCCTCCACCTGGAAGTCGAGGTTTTAGTGCTGGGCGTGGCAATGCTGGTGCACCTATTGGAAGTCATCTCTCTCACCAGCAAGGCAACCAGCAAGGCATTGGGAATATTGGATCTTTCAACTTTCCTGCTCTAGAGAATCCAAATAGCCAGCCATCTGTGGGTGGTCCACTATCTCAGCCTGGATATGTTAATAATGTAAGCTATGGTTTCTTGACAATTTGCTTGTCCTATTTGATTTGTATTTGCTATTATAGTATTATTGTGTCATGAATGTGTCTTTTGCATAAATAGATTCCAGTTCAAGGGTCGAGCCAAACCTTTCGTGATGGATTTTCCATGGGGGGTATGTCCCAGGTATATTCCCTTCTCTTCATGCTTAAAGATTACGTTCCATGTCTTGGTTTTACATTTTTGTTTCCTAATTTGCATTTTAATGGAAATCAATTAGGAGTTCTTGGGCGATGACTTCAAAAGCCAGGGATCACATGTTCCTTACAATGTTGCTGATTTCTCAACTCAGGTATATAAGCCCTGCTATAGTAGAGATCATTTTATATGTCCTGTAGTTTTCTTTTTCCATATATTGTGCAAATGGAAAAGGAATGTATGATTTTGTCCTTGTCAGAATATTCAGTTTTATATTCCAAATGCTAGTCAAACTCCATTCTAGGTTTGCTTTGAAGTTATGCCCTGATAATGGGAGGCACTGCCAAGGCAGCAAATGAGGCAAATTGAGAAGAGTAATTTGTCACTAAACTTCCGTGTTTGAAGTTTTGCTTCAGCTAAACAGGGTTTTTCTTTGCGGTTGTAGTAAATTATGTCACCACTGTTTTGCTAGATTTATTGCAATGCCAAATTCTTTGCAGGCATCTCAAGGTGGATATGCTGTCGATTATGTTACACAAGGGGCACAAGGTGGGTTTCCAGGCAACTTCTTGAATCAGAATTCTCAACCTGGATACTCTCGTTTTGGTTCTGGAAATGATTTCATGTCTCAGGTTTGCTTCCTGACAATGTGTTTTTTTTCCTTCCCTGAATCATCAATTGAATGCTGGTTATCTGATCCTTGATGAACTCTTTATTGCAGGATTACATGGCTCATGGATCACAAGGTCTGTTCACTCAGGTTGGCTATAATGATCCCTCGCAAGATGATGCATCACAAAGCCACTTTGGCATAGCCAACCCTAACCAGCTTCAATCACAGGTTTTTTCTGATACCTGAAGCACTAAACCATAAAGAAGTTGCAATAGGAAAAATTACCAAAACTGCAAAATGTAGGAAATTTGGCATATGTATGTTTGCACGTTGTTGATGAAATGCTCGCAGCTTTGTCAATTTTACCAGTTTTTGTTTGTCAGTATATAAAACAGTGTGGTCACTTTTATGTGCAGGGCTTGATGAATTCTCTTTACTCTCAGCCCTTTGGCCACTACAACACTCAGCAGCTGAACTTGCAGGCTCCACAACAGCAGCCTCAGCAGGGTCAGGGTACCCAAAACCAGAAAATCCATTACAATGGTTGAACAGTGCATGGGAGGTTTTTTGGCTGTGATGGGTTATGATCTTCGCATTCAGCAACCTGGTTTGTGCTGTCATGTGTGCCTAAATATATCTCCGCCGAAAGGGCAGGAGAGTTTGCTGTGCTTTTGAGGTCAGTTTGGTATACTTCATAAGCCAGAGAATACAGTGGGTGATAAGAATAAAAGAGAGTGGGCAATAGCTCTGCAATGGGGTGTATGAGCAAATGTGGGCCGCACATCCAAGGCTGAGAAAGAAAGGGTAAAACCCAGGTGCCCGCTTATAAAGTAGTGTGTTTTGAGAAGGTAAAGTTCCGAAGGAGCATTACATGGCATGGTTTGTTGGAAGGGTGTGGACGTAAAGACGAGAGGGGTACATAATATAATACTTGATCTAAAGGGGAGAGACCCCTATTAATAATTATACAAAAGCAGTTGCCCCCGAAAGTTTTTGTACAGCGATGGGAAAGTCACCTGGCCCTTTCCAAGTGCGCAGGATAACACATTCAGCCCTTCCTGACATGTAATTATACTCTGTTGTAAGTAGTTAGACGCTGACGATATATCTCCTATGAACTTTATACTGTGCAGCCAGGGGGATCTTGCTCTTAGCTGGGATGTTGTTTCAAATGTGGAATTGGTTTTTACGTTAGACTAGCCTTGTTTTGAAGGCTGGGTCCCGTAGTTTTATTGGGACTGCGTGGTCACAGACTCTTACCTTTGGGAGGCTGACTAATAGTGGCGATGGTTTCAACTTGTAATCTCACATTTCCCGTCCTTATTATTACTGATGGAATCGAGATTGAAATGATATCTGGATTGATCACAAGATGCCTTTAATTCGCTAGTAAATTTACTGTATGAGAATGCGTGGGTATCTTAGGGGTAAAAAAGGAATACTAAAATAAAGTCACCACCCGGGTAGGCGGGTAGAGGTCCTCCTAGGTACCCGCTACTCGGGGGTAGAAAAGGAATAGTGTATTAAAGTCAACGTTAATTAAGGGGTTGTGCTTAGTTTTTAAATTTTATACCACAGGGTGGGAGCACGTAATGTAAAATGTCTAGAAAAAAGGGTACAAATTGTTTTTTGTATCTATGTTTATCCATTTGAGTGCATCATGTGGATGACTTTTTGATGCTATTTCGTAACATAGAATGGAATGATGGAAATGAAATTGAAAGTTTTGTTTTCACTTTGTGTGTATTTGGTTTCCAAAGAACGAGAATGAGAACGAATAGTGTGAATAAGAGCTAAAATCAAACATGGTTCATTCCTACGAGAGAAGGTGAAAATAAAAACAAAGAATGAGATAAAGATTTTGTTTAAAATTGTATATTATTTCAATCCGTTATTTATTAACTATTTTTATTACCGTTAACATCTTAAATTACTTCCATAATTATAGATAGTGGTGTAACATTTTTTTCCCAAACAACCTATATTATTCTTGTTGTTGTTGTAGAACCACCACTCTATTTTTTTCCCAAACAACCTACATAATTATAGATGTTTTATAATTTTTTTTCAAAACTATTTTTTATTT
>Ga0325405_1004215_pt1 | contig 14728 bp, 8 predicted proteins | sample PopdelMetagenome_21_FD_205663 | JGI IMG/M metagenome (GOLD analysis project Ga0325405, IMG submission 205663) | Populus deltoides microbial communities from Bellville, Georgia, United States - Xylem-Control-R2 | ecosystem: Host-associated > Plants > Phyllosphere > Stem > Wood/Secondary xylem... | reverse complement strand
TTAATTGAAATAACAAGATAATAGATAGAATTGACAGTTGTTTTATTTATCAATGTTGTATTTGGACTCTTTTTTCCTTCTCCCAAACTGTGTCGTATTTGGACTCCTTTTCTTCTCTCAAACTGTGTCGTTTTCGCCTTTGAATTTACTCCCTTGCCAGCTGTCAGCTGCAGGAGTTCATCATCTCAGCCATCCACGTAAGTGCTTCTTGTCTAATCTTGACCATACACTTGCTCACTTTATTTCTTTGCTGCAGGTAAGTCTTCTCCCATACGCCTCCTTCATTTCTTCCCCCGGCCTCAACTTGATCTTGCTCCTTTAAGCGCTGCCGGGACTGTTACAGTTTTCTTGTTTTTTTCCCTTTTCTAATGATGTTGTTTTTTCAGTTTTATCGTAGCTTTTTATATCATTAGTGATTATGCTTTGTTCTTTTTCTTTTTCTTAGTTATATATGATTTTGTAATCTTTCATTTTGGGCGGTTTTCAAAAAAAAATTGATTTGTCCATATATCAGTCTTCTGTTTTTGTTGGTTCAATGTTTTGAGTCAAGCTTTTTTTAAAAAAAAATTGCGTCATAAAATTAAAAATATTTTTTAATTTCACCCCTTTTCTTTTTTTAATCTTTCAAATTCGGTCCTCATTTTTTTTAATACTATTTGTTTTGTTTAAGATAATATTTTAGATTGTTTTTGACAAATCCATCCTCCATGAGTTTTTTTCAATTAAATTTAATCCCCATTCATTTTATCATTATATTTTTTGCTTTTGTAAGTTAAATTTTTTTTTTTCATGATTTCATCCTTCAAAATTAAATTAGTTAGGAATGAGCTTCTTGAGTCAACCCGGGTCCAGGATTTCATAGATCAGGTGTTTTAGATATTCAACCAAGTTTATGAGGCTTGCTCGGGTTTGTTTGGTTTTTTTTTATTTTTTTAAGCTTATGTTTTTTTTTACCCATTTTTTATTGTTTTGCTTTGTTTTGTTATTTTTTATTGTTTGCTTTCTATGGGGTTAGTTCTAGGCTTATGATCATAGTCATTGATTTCAAAGGTTAACATGGGTTGATTTTTTTTTTTTTATCATTTTTGAAATTCAATTGTTTCAACTTCAACATTCAACATTTGATGTATTAAAAATTGGTCTTTGGCTTTTTTTTTCCATTTCCTTTTAAATGGTTCCTTTTCTCCTTTTTTTTTTCAATGAAGTTATCTCAATCTTATGTTTATGGTTATCAAGTTTGTGAGTTAACCTGATTTAACAAGTTTTTTTTCTTTGTTTTTAGTTTTTCTTCAGTTTTATCCTTTAAAATTAGGTTTTTTTATATTCCAGATAGGCTCATGTCGAATTCTTTTTATTAGTTTTTTTTATCATTTGATTTATTTTTGTTGCATTCTTTTTATTTATATTATTTAAATGACTAATTGTTCTGATGACTTAGATGTTAAATTGTTTTTCCTTGGCATTTTTTTTTACATAAAAAATAGATTTAACCATTGGAGTGAGTTTCAATGTTTTGAGACGAAAACCCAGAGGGAAGCTCTCCTTTTCGTTTAGAGTGGAGAGGGAGTTCTAGTTGGTTTCACATACGACCTTACTAGTGCTTTCTTAATGAGATTGTCTTTATATTTTATTTACAGAAGTTTATGCACTTAATTGCCGATAAGGAAGAAGTCCGGAGAGCTAAGTAACACCTACCCTTCCAATTAAGTCCAACACAAGGACTTTAAATTGATGATGTGTTCCGTCGTCAATAAGTAATGGCCGACGATGACCCTTTTCCCAAAATATATATTGGGAAAATAATTACATCCCAAGTCTGCACGAACTCTCGCATGAGCAAAGGATGGACAAAATAATAATGTAGGAATCCCCTCTATAATTTTAAAAGGTCGACTATCAATCGATGAACTCAAATAAGAAGAAAAAAGCACTTCCAGCCCACGACGAAGCATAAGCCACAAACTTAATTAATAGAAACAAAGCCTTATGGCATTTTCATTGTAGTTGAAATCACTATGCACTCTCTCATAAATCACTGTGGATTAGAATAACGATTTTTTTCTAAATTTTCAATTTGATTTTTGAACTTTTTCTTTACACAAATAAGCACTTTTGAGCATAAATTAACACCCAATTGCCTGTTTTTCTTTTACAAAAAAGGATTTGATTGAAAGATAGAGGATCGAAGTGATACAGGTGGGTAAAATAGGTGACACCTTTGAATTATATACAAAAAGTTTATTTCAGTCCCCTGTATTTTTTGGTTTACAGGTGATCGGTCCCTTTAGTTTTTAGAAATTCAATTTTAGTACTAAAGTTCATTTTTCTTATTTTCCAGTCATTTGTTTGTGAGATGAGAGAGAGAAGACTCAGATTCCAGTGAAAATAGAAAAAGTGGTCATTGACGACGATTTTGGCCACCAAAATAAATGAAATTGGTGTTAATGGGTTTCATTTTATGAAGGACGTTTTTCTTAGGTGTTTTTTTTTTCCGTCTTACCCGAGGAGGCATATCTAATCATGGAAATGTTTTTGTATTCGAGTTGATTTTGAATTTTTTAAGTTGGGTTTTTAGGTTTTTTTTAATGTTGTGGATATGTTTATCAGGATGTTTAAGATGTTTTCTAGGTGTTTTGGGTAAAATAAATACGTTGAAAATGTGTTTGTAAACAAAAAAAAAACTAACACCTTGTTTTTCTAGCAACTTCTGGTTGCTAGATTCTACACAAAATAAACAATGCATCGTCTATTGTCTTGTTTAAAAATAAACCGATAAGAAATTAAAAATAAATAAAGTTAAGCCCAAGAGCACAGGCTGGGTTTTTTTTTTTTTGCTCAGTGTGTCTAAGCTCCTTTTCTTCTTTTTAAGGTTTTGTTGTTTTATAATTGGGTTAAAAAAAATGATAAAAGAGCTCATTGAACCCAATAGAGTCATGAATCGGATCGCAGGTTTAACGGGTTCATCCATAGGATTTGAGCTTTTTTTTTTTACTTTTTTCTTGTTTAATACCTTTTTTGTCCCTCAATTTAATATATATATATATATATATATATATATAATTTCATCCCTTTTTTTTTTATCAATGATCTATTTTTTCTAGCTCAGAACTAAAGAAATACAATTTAATCTTTTGTTATCAATGATATACTTTTGCTATCTCAGCTACACGTATCTAACGTGATTTTTTTTCCTTAAAAAAATGTTTCATACAAAACAACTCTTATACGCTTTATCATCATATAATTAAATGAAAAATAATCTCTAGTCTATAAATTTTATTGAATCTAATGACGTGCATGAGTTTGCTTGGTTGACTAGAGTTCACTTAGGTTATTTTTTAGTTAAGTGCTATTTTTTTTATCACTTTCATCCTTTAATATTGAGTTAATTGAGGATTGAACTTTCCACTTTGTTTTTTTCAAGATTATATTTCCAACTCTTGCATGTCAACCTAAGTTTACCCAATGTGTTTCCATCTTAATATTAAATAAAAATATCATTTAATACATGGTTATAATCTATTTTTTTAAAAGACACGTTACCGATGCCTAGATATTTTTTTTAATTACGTTTAAAATAGTTAATGGACTAGTTAAGAACTATACTTAATGGTATTTTCGTTAGTTCAAGCAAAACTAGGTGAGTGGAAATGTTGTTAACCTTTTGAGGAGTGTAAAGACCACCACTTTTGAGTGTTTTTTTTAAGATCATCCATCGATTGGGCCAATGAAAAAACAACCCAAGTAATTAAGAAGACTCAAATTGATATATGATGTAGGGTTGATGGAGTCAATCAAAAACTTAACTTGGCTCTGCTTTCAAAACCTAACTACAAAACAGCTTGACCTGAATGACAACATATGATCTTGCACAACAAGGAGCATTTACATGATAACCCCCCAACTTTTACAATTGTCTTGTATAATGTAACACTAATTTTAGTGCAATTTGTTTTTTGGATTCCTTCCACCATCATCTTATTTCATTTAGTCAATTACTTTCATTTCTTTTATCATAAGATATTCCTTTCAATATTAATAAAATTTCAGCTGCATTTCCCCATAAGTTCTTGTTTTCTCATTCTTCCATGTACTCTTGTATAGTATAACTATCTATGAATATATCTGATTGATAATTCACATCATAATTTTTATAATGTCATGACTATAACTTAATGGTCATTTTACTGTCCACATCATAAGGTGTAACAATCCATTTTAAAGTATCAAGATCCAAAACATGCACACATCATATTTATATATACATGAATATATACAAAAATATCCACCTAAAATTATATGCCTAGTTTGAGATATAAGGTGAGACGTTTATACATCTTCAATAAAGTTTCTAAGGTATCTATAACTATTTGAATTTATACAACATAACTACACAAAATAAGATAGGCAAATTCAAGGACGATTGGTTATGCAACTAGGACCTGCAATAATTGATAATTAAACGAAATGCATTCATTATACTAATTAATCACATAGTTTAGCAAGGATCATCACTAAACGAATTTAAAAATTAACATGTTCGCATTGTTATTTAATATCATGAATTCAACAATTATTACTTTTCTTAAGAATTCATAATCAACTATATTATTTTATTTCCCCTCGAGTTAGGAGAGTTTGGTCTCTAATACCAGCCCAGGACAGCTCTAAAAGGACAAGCTCTAGCAGACTTTATTACTTAGTGTTCCTTTAAGAAGTCAATACTTTATAAATCCAAATCTCCATTGAGTTCCAAAACACCACTCGCTAGGCCAATAGCTTCTTTGGAACTTGCCCCATCAACCCCCATATGACAGTTATATATTGATGGGCTTTCTAATACAAAGGTTAGTAAGGAGGGGATAGTTCTCACGAGTTCAAAGGGATAGGATTATACATATGGGGTTCATTTTGAATTCTCAGTTACTAATAATATAGTAGAGTATGAAGTTCTTCTAGTAGGATTGAGGCTTGCAAAGGCCTTAAATGTTTATCCCTTCCATATTCATAGCAACTCATAGCTAGTTATTGACTAATGTCAAGGATTATATGAGGTCAGGGAGTCCATCATGCTAAAATATCTTTAAAGAGTTTAAAATTATCTCTTTAAAAAAGGTAAAGGCAAAGAGATCACAATTATCCACGTACTTAGGGAAGTCAACCACCGAGCAGACTTTTTATCCAAACTTGTATACTCTAACTCAGCAAAGTTCCCTCTGAACATATGGATTTAAACTTTGGAGAAGCCAAATATAGGTGAAGAAAGACTATTGACCGCCCTAATCGCCCTTAATGAGGATTGGAGAACCCTTATCAAACGTTACTTGCCCACTAATAAAATACGTTCTAACAAAATCAATGATGTCCTATACTGAAGATCCACCTCAACTTCCTTTCTAAAATGGCAGTCACTTTAATGAAAGCACATATGTTTTGAAAGAACTTCATGAAGGGATATGTGGTCCCCATATAGGTTTAAGAGTTATTGCTAACCAAGCTACTTGAACAAGTTTCTATTGGCTAACCAAACTTTGTGATGCCACTAATTTGGCTAGAAGATGCGGTAGATGCCAAAGATATGCTTTAATCTCCTGCTAGCCCTCTGTATAATGATAGTTATAACCTTCTCATGACTTTTATTCTAATGAGTGATGGATATCTTGGGTCTTTTTCCCAATGCCACTAGTAATAGATAATTCGTCATAATTGTCGCACCCTCGCGGCGGAGCGCGGTGTCGCAGTGACCCTCAATTGATTTCGCTTTTTTTGTTTTGTGTAAAGGGAGTCGCCACCTAGTATTATGGTCACTAGGAACCCTAACTGGTTTTTCAGAGATTCTGAGGCAAGGAACTGGTTGCGTAAATAGAAGGTATTAGCACCCCTAGTATGCCTTACCTAAGGTAAGCTGCTTGGTGTTTGGTTTGCCTTATAATTGCTATGGTGTTGATGTTCTCTTAATTAGTTTTCCTAGGATAGGTTTGTTATGATGAATGACTTGGGTTCAAAGTCTAAAAGCAAGAATCCTTGGCCAATATAAATCATACCTTTAGATATGTCTACAAAATATCAAGGGGAACCAATGTAGATCTCTTGAAATATGTGTTTGATTCAGACTAAATTTATTAAAATAGAAATCCAAAGAGATTCAATGTGTTTTAAAAGCTCATTTTTCCCTTGGTATTTCAAGCGTTCGCGACTCGTAAATCGCAAGGAGGAGGGACAAAAATTTAGAAATCTAAGAAAATTCAGAGCGTTTTAAAAGCCTCTTTTTTTGCCTTAGTGTTTCATACTTTCACGGCTCGTAAACCATGGAGTCAAAAATTGAAATGTCCTCAATTATAATCGAGGCTTCTTTCAAGGATGTGTGGTGACTTATTATTCCTAGAAAAAATATTTTGGATATTAACCACTTGGGTTTCTTTATCCAAACATTAACAGTGAATAATAATAAATTATTCCCAATAATATTTTGAATATTCATCCCTTAGGGATTTCTTTATCCAAACATTAATGGTGAATTATAGATGAATTCCCCCCAAAATAAGATTTTTATATTTTTTTGGCATATTGACCAACACTCTTTGGAGTTTTACAAACATGTTGAAAAATCCAGAATGCAAGAAAATAATTTTTTGTGTTTAAAAAATCCATGCGAAAACACATTTTCAAAACTTTCAATATTTTTTTATATAAAAAGAACGTTCAAAACATGTTAGGGTATTGGCCGTATGCATGAAAACACACACACACACACACACACACACACACACACACACACACACACACACATATATATATATATATATATATATATATATATATATATATATTTGTCACATTGTGTCGAAAACCAAGTATTTTAAATACGAGATTTGTATTTTTACAATATAAAAATATAAAAAAACCATAAAATAAATACACGAAAAAACAACAATATTACTTGTTTTTTTAGGGGCTGGGTCCAGCTCAGCTCAGGTGGCTAGGCTGAACCCAGCACGCTTAGCCGGGTCGGACGCAGCAATTAATGCCTAATTATTTATTGTTCAAGTGAATTATAATTCACTTGAACAGTAACAAAAGCATGCATAGTAACCATTAATATGCAAAGTGAAAAGAATGCATGGAAACTCACCTGGCGCTAAGACGAGCGAAGGCGATGGCGCTGAGACGACTGGGCGCTGCTCGTGAAGGAAGATTCGGCCTGCTGCTTTTGCTTATTGCTGCTCAAAGTGGCTGAGGAATTGCAACTGGTGATGACCGCGCCTCTGTTGGTTCTTGCTTCCAGTGCATAGAAGAAAACACAGCTACTGCTGGCGATGGGGAAGAGATATGGACGACTGGGATCAGCTGCTGGTGCAGAGACGAGACTGGTCGCCATCCTGGATTGCTGCTGCGGCTAGTACCTGCTCCTGGTGATTGAGGGGCTGCGAGTCAGCGATGGCTGCCGGAGCTGAAGACGACGCCGCTGTTGAAGCTGGAGACGACTGCGTACTGGTGCAGGACTCAGAGAAGAGCTATCTGTTTGGAATGTGAAGCAAAGCTCCTGACACTGCTTGTGGCTCACGGTTTTGGCTGGTCTTAAGAGAAGTTGCTGGACCGTGGGGGAGAATTTGGTGGTGATGGGGAGAAGCCAAAAGAAAGAAGGAGAGGATGAGGCTTTGGTTTTTTTCTGAATGTTATCAGGCAGGGCTGAGAGAGAGACGGGGTACCAGCGGGGAGAGGGAGAAGAAAGGAGTTGAAATGGCCGGCTAAAAAAGAGAAAATAGGGAACGGGCTGCAACCGAGAGAGGGAGGTTCTGGTGAGGGGAGGGAGCTTGAAGATGAGGAAAAAAAGAGTAAGCGCAGTGGCTGGCCTCTGTGGGGGTCAAAAAGTGGGGGAGATGGAGAAGTCAGGTGGGGGGGAGCGGCTTGTTTGTTTGTTTTTTGCCACGGTTGGGGACTGTGAGCAGCGGCTTGGGTGAGGGAGAAGAAAAGGTTTGGTTTTTTCTTTTGCCGAGGGGCAGTGTGCCGCGGCCTCTCAAAAGATGATTTAGGTTTTCTTAGGTTTCCTCATTTTTAAAATTATATCCTCATAAATTTTCTCCTTGTGTTTATATGGCTGGAGGTTCATTTATATAAAAAAATCTCTACACATGTTATATAAAGAAATATTGAAATAATTATTATAGAGATTGTCTTCTATAACCCGCACCAACAAATTCTATATATATGATATTTTATATTGCAGTGATTATTTTCCATAACCAGCTTGAGTCAAATCATATATCTGTGGTATTTTATATTACAGTAATTATACATGATTCAGTAATTATCTCCTTGACATATTGCTTTCTTAATATTAGTCATGATGCTCTATGTTATCACCACAAGTAAACCCTTATTTTTTTATTTTTTTATTTTTTGAAAATTTATCAAAACATGGATCAAAAATTAAATAGCAACACTAATAGCGGTTGACTATTTCACAAAATAGTTGGAGGCTAAGGCCTTAGAAGATATAACTACCAACAAAGTAATATTTTTCATTTGGAAGAACATTATATGTTATTTTAAACTTTCTAAATTCTTGATAACCGATAATAGAACATAATTTGACAATTATAAAATAAGAGAACAATGTTAGAAACTCCATATAGACCATCAGTTTTCTTCTGTAACACATCCTTGAACCAATGGTCAAGTTAAGATTACCAATAGAGACCTAATCAGTGGCTTAAAAAGAAGATAAATGAAGCCAAGTCAAAATGGGACAAAAATTTATAGGCCTATCGAACAATCTAAAAGACATCAACCTGGAAAACTCCTTTCCATACTTGCAAAAATTAGGTTTCCAAGTCTTAGGATAACCCATTACTCCCTAGAAAATAATAAGCAAGGATTTAGAGCTAACTAGACCTCCATATAGAATATTGGTTGACAATGGTAGTAAGGAACGAAGCTTATCACCATCAAATTACTCAATATCATAATGCCAAGGAAAAAAACATGAGTTTTAAATTTAGAGACCTAGTACTCTGAAAAATAAAAGCAACCAGTAATAGGGACACCAAGGGCAAATTAGCACAAAAATGAGATGGTCTTTTTTTAGTGATTAGGGTAGTCAAAACTAACACTTACCACCTTCAAGATATGAAAGGCGAGAATCTCCCTTGTACTTGGCACTCAGATTATCTCAAAATATGTCATAGATAGGAATGTCATTTTTTTAGAAATATATGTTATATTTCTATTTTACATTTATTCTCACTCTTCAGTGAAGTCTAGGATTGGCACAATACTCTAGTGGGACTTTCGAGCCTCATATTATCGCCAGGGAAGGCCCTGGGCCTCCCTTTTTTCAGCGCAGTCTTGAATTGGCACGACACTCCAGTAAAGCTTTTGAGCCTTATGTTATCACCAGGGATGGCCTCATGCCTCCCACTCTTTAGTTCAGTCTGTAACTAGCATGAAACTCTAGTGAGGTTTTCGAGCCTTATTCTATTGTAGGACAGCCTTGGGCCTCCCACTTTTCAGTGCAATTTTGAACTAGCACAACACTCTAGTGGGGCTTTTAAGCCTCATGTTATTACCAATGATGTCCTCGCGCCTCTTATTCTCCAATACAGCCTTGAAGTGACATAACTCTTCAATGAGGGGCTTTCAGACTTCATGCAATAACCAAGAAAACCATAAGCCTTTGACTCTAGTAAGACTACTCTCAAGTGGGGTGCACCCAGATCCTATGACAATGCTAAGAAGGCCATAGGCCCCCCACTCTATAATGTTATTACTTTCTAGTTGGGAGAATTCCAAGCCCCTTGCCAGTCAGGAACTGCAACCAAGAGTTTCCTCATTAATGCTGATAGTATAATAACAAAGATTAATTCACCCAAAAAAAATTATAATTTCTTAAAAAAAATTTAAAGAATAGTTTGACACATCTTGGGCTAAGACTATACATAGATATATTAAACCTCTACATAAAAACCCATTATCTGAAGCACAATTTCTACCAAGGATTGATAGTAGGGATTAGATCCCTCACCTGAAAAGGTGTAAGACCTTTGTTATAATTAGGGCTTTGGGGCCTTATAACTATAAAGCATAACAAACATGGAAAAGTTTTAAACATGATAAAGAATCATAAAATATATTAATACATTCAATATACTTAAATACAACCATAGAAACTCCATAGGTTCAAGGATAATAACTCCTAAAAACTATTGCCCTTGACTGAGAGACTCTCATCACTTGCCAGGTTCCTCAACCAAGTACTCGCTACAGGTTGTAGCAGCCATCCAAGTTGGATATATATTAGCAAAATCAGGAGTAGGGTTGGGGTTGAATGCCACTGAGAAGTCCACTATTATCCCCTTTGACAAATCATAAAAATAAAAGTTTGACATAGCCTAGAATATCTTATCTCGAATAAATATATCTAAGGCTCGAGTTCCCCTAAAACATTGTCAAAAACTCATTAGATGAGTCCCTTAATGCACTTAGATGAGCACACTCCTCTCTAAAAGCCTTTGCCTCAGCCTTGATCGTAGCCAGATCATCCTTTGAAGCTACCACCTAAGATTTTAAAACCCCATAGGACTACATTAGAGAAGATGATACCTCATTGGCCAAAAACATTCTTTCCAGAACAATGCTCAACTTAGAAGCCTGGTGATCTCTATCCTTTGTCAACTTCTTATAGGTTTCTTGGGAATCATGGACATGGATGCCATAGACCTCCTTAATCTCCCTTAACTGAGTTTTTAGTTGTGTCTTTTACCTTATGAAAGCATCATACCTCTTTTTTTTTTCTCTTATTAGTCAAGCGAGGTTCGTTCTTATTTGAGCCTTTTCGACAATCCAATGTCTTCGAGAAGGCATTCAGCAGGAAACTCTGAATAAAACAATGATATTAATTAATAAACAAAATCTAAGTACATATAACAAGGTATGCTAAATAAGATGCTCATATGGAGTACAAGTTACCAGTAAGAGCAAGGTGGTGAGCAGGAATCCAATTAGATAGTTGATCAACATTCGAAAGGAGATCTAGTAACATCTCTATTATATTAACCATTGCCAGACCATTAGATCATAAGATAGTGTCATTTTCCCTTGTGAAGTGCTGTAAGATGTTCCTCTTCTCTTTAGACAAAGATGGTGGAGAAGGAACTATAAAGTCAATCAGTGATCCAACATAAGAAGAACTTACTAACCTGGGGCGTAAAACTGATGTGGTCAAGCCTGCGATAACGGGTTATTTCGAGCCATCAGGTGTGGGTTTGTTATAATTGAATGAGGATCTTCCCCAGAAATATTATGTGGATGACCTAGCAAATATATTTATGGACTAGTGGGACAGGTCAAGGTCCAAAAGGAGCTCTGATCATGCCAAGCTAAAACAACAGCTCAAAAAAGCCATAACTTTTGATCCAACCGTTGAATTGTGCTTAAATATTTACACGAGTTTCTAGAGGCTATTTTCCTAAAGTAGCCACAACATCACTGCATGGACCGTCAGATCTTTAAATATCAAAAATCTAGCTAGGGCCCCTTGGTGTGGTAGTTTTTGTGTTTTTCCTTTTTATTTTTGGATTTCTTACTTATTTAAGATTTTATGCTTCTTTCCTTTGTAATTTTATGTTTTTGTTTTTGTTTTTGTTTTTGTTTTCTAGTTGAGGTAGGGTTTCTGACCTATTTAAGACTTTGTAAATCTCTTAGTGAGGTAGACTTCCTTATCATTATTTTTAGAGAGAATAAACTTGTTAGTTTAGGTCTCACACTTGCAGCTTTTTTCGCTATTTAAAATATTTTATGTTCTTTGTTTAATTGTTGTCTTTAACTTCTGTCTGCATCAAAAACCCTCAGCAGTAACCTGGGGTGTAGGAACCTAAGTAAAAGCCCTGGCATCTCTGGCCACTAAAGAAGGCGTTGGAGATGAGGACATGGTCATAGGCGTAGGTGTTACTTCCCCACTAGCAGTATAAAACCCTTGTGAAGCTAACACGTTTCTCTTCATTACTTTAGCCCTCTTAGCTACTTTAGAAAGGATACCAGGGGAAACAGTTTCCCTTCTTCCCCTAAAGATAGGTGATTTACTTCTCCTAATGAGGGTAGGCTTGGATGGTGGCCCAGTATTAGGAATGATTTCCATCTCATGATAACTCTCTTCCATCTCTGCAACCCAAGAGCTAGATATCCCTTTAGCCTCTACACTTCCTTCACTAGATCCTCCTACGACTTCTCTTTTGAAGATGGATCTGTAATAAGAAAAAATTAAAATATGATAAATACATCAAATTATACAAGGTATAAATTCTTGTGTACCTCGTCTTTCCACTCAGTATTGTCCTTTAGCCAACCAATTAATGTTGTAGTGAAAGGAAGAACTCAATATGATCAAAAATACATCTCGATCAAAGTTACAAAGACTTGGTTTTCATTGGCATCAAGCGAAGGAGTTCGCTAAGAATAGGGGCAACCCTATTGATCTTTCACTTGGCATGGGATAAACTGTTTTTCACTCCTTACAATTAACCACTTCCCACACCAATCCTTCATATGAGAGGTTTTACCCTCTAACATGTTCTTTATAGGATTTTTAGGGTGACCAACGAAAGTGAAGAACTAATAAACATCATGAGGACAATCATTTAATGTATAACAATATCTAAATATATCTAGGTCCGACTTTACCCCTATTATTGCAAAACACTCCTCAAAAAACCTGACTAAAACCTATATATTGGGATGTAGTTGGTTAGCGTATATATTGTAGTGGAAAAACATGTCACTTATAACCCCCTTTAGGGGAAAGGTATACCTTAACTCAAACATAATATAGGAGGTTGTTATTTCATGTAGACCATTACAAGCACCTATGATTGTTTATTGATCCTTTCTGACCTACTAGATATTAAAGCCAGATAATCCCTTTTTCTATAGGTGGTTGAGCTTAACTACATATTCAGTAGTCAGGGTACTCTTCCTAGTCTTTGGCCCAATCCTTATTGATCCTTGTCCCTCATTAACCCCTAGTTTCTGGTTGTCTTGGCCTAAATGTAAAGTTACTACTAGAAGCTACCAATTTCTCTCTCTTAATAACCATTTTAAAAGCAAAAATACTGAGGAAAAGTAGGTTACCTTAAGATGATTTCTTCTAATCTATTCCAATGCAAAGTTACCACATCTCACACAAAGACTAAGACATCGTTTGGGAACATAGTGCAAACCGCGTTCCAAAAAAAAATTTTTTGCTAAAATTTAATATGTTTTGGATCGTTTTGATGTGCTGATGTCAAAAATAATTGTAAAAAAATAAAAAAAATCATTGGCATGCATTTCAACATGAAAAGTTATTTAAAAAGCGACTGCAACCACACTGCGAAACAGACTCTAAATGTTCCTTACAATTACTCCCCTTCACAAAATGGTTTAAAGAGAAGTTTTAGATATAAACTTCAAATGAATTGAAGAGGGTCTTTATATAAAAGGAGATCTCCCTCATCCTCCACTGGAACGGTGACACATTTCAACACCTTTATAAATCCCAAAGAAGGCAATTAATATTATCATAAAGTGTCCCCCGGGTATTTATCCAACCAAGATGAGAACTCTTTCACCTACAAATGACATTTTATATGTAAATACTCTGGTAAAGTATCTCAAAAATTCCTCACTTTTCTTCCACGAAGAAATGTTAAAAACCCTGATAAAGAAAATGGATATATTTTTCAAGTCTCTTCGGTAAAAAGTACCGCACAGACTTGGAGGGCCACTAAGATTTATTGATATTTTTTTAAATATTTGATACAAAGATATTCACTTATGGCATAAACCTATAATGGGTTTCAATAATAGTCATAGGCCCAATTAATAGGCCTTTATCAAGCACTCTTTGGGCTCGGAATGCATTCAAGATTAATTGTTAGGCATATGCTCAGTACCTCGTAGGCTCGGGCATTGCGCCCGAGCCCAAGTGCTGGTTGAGTAACCAACTCCATGTGTGCTCGGGCAATACGCCTAAGCCTAGTATCTAGGCATGTGCCCGGCCCCCATGGGCCCTACCCTTGATTATAAGCCAGATAACATGATTGAATGCTCATGGGCCCAATGAGTGTCTTAAGCCCAATCACTTATTCCCTCATTAGCATATGTAAGGGATATCTTCCCTCATTAATATATTCCCTCATTAATTCATGTGTAAGGGATTTTTATCCCTTATTGATGCTATTAAGGTAAAATGTTTTTTAACCCCTCTACTCAAGGAAAAAAAAAACAAGTTTATAGGCTATAAATATCTATTGAACTATTCACGTAAGAGGTTTAAGATTTTACATTCAAAAACACATGTATGTCCAGCATAAGAACAACCTGGTTCTTAGAATTTAATGATCTCTAGCATATTTATTACTTTTTTCTCTATAAAATTACTAATTTTACCATCTAATAGTCCTCAAATCCCCCAATAAAATACTTTTTGAAGGTATCCAAATGCATTCATCAAGAAATAGTTTCCATTAGTTTGGAGAATAGAGTTATTTAATTGAGTATTTGATTAACCTATAATCCAATTACCAAAAAAACCTTATTCTTTAGTATATCTGATTTTAATACATCATCAATCATCATGCTTTTAACTTATAAACTCGCAAGTTTAGAAATTTCTAGCACACAATGAAAGAATATATGTAACTTTAGTATGCATATCAAATATCAAGAATAAGAACCTTAAATTGTTTGATCC
>Ga0325405_1004214_pt1 | contig 14731 bp, 11 predicted proteins | sample PopdelMetagenome_21_FD_205663 | JGI IMG/M metagenome (GOLD analysis project Ga0325405, IMG submission 205663) | Populus deltoides microbial communities from Bellville, Georgia, United States - Xylem-Control-R2 | ecosystem: Host-associated > Plants > Phyllosphere > Stem > Wood/Secondary xylem... | reverse complement strand
CTTTTGGAATTTCCATTTGCCTCCCAGTGTAAGGTGTGATCCTAGTTAGGATCAATTTTTAACATTATAATTTCCATTTGCCCCTCAGTATGGGGTGTGATCCTAGTTAGAGTGTTTACAAAAAAAAATAAAATTATTCAAGCTCAAATGGAGACTACAAGGGATATATTTTTAGAATGTTAAGGAATAAAAAAGATAACATTTTATCATTTCAAGCATAAGCGGTTAGAACCGATAAATTTTGTCCTAATCTAGTGTAATGGTTTGGAACTTTTGTATAAGACTTATGTTTTTATTAATCAATGAGTAGCAAATCGAACTATGTGCAATTATGCATACTACTAAAATTTGGTCCAAGAGACATGTTATGCATATTATTTTCATTTTTTATATTTTGGTTAAGAATTGTTTGGTTACCATAAAATAAGGATTGCTACAATGATTCGTTTGCAACCTTACAAAAGGGTGTTTGAACACTATTATAAGCAAACATCAAATTATTTCTATAATAAAAAAAGCAAAAACAATTTTTTAAGATTATTTTGGCAAAAGGTTTTTTTACAAAACTAATATGGTCAAAATGTTTTCAATAGAGTTATAAGATCAGTTATGAAAGTCAATTTTATAAATTTCAAAGGGGTTGCCTTATAGCATTTTGCATAACACACCTTGGGGTTTGATCATTTCTACTATTAAATTTATCCAATCTTGGACAACAATATAATGCCAAGTTATTACTTTTATAAAAAAACATCTTTTGATTTCAAGATAATAAAAAGATAGAAAAACATGTTTCACTGAAAAATGAAATGCAATCCCAAAACAAAAACATAAAATAGAAAAGTTACATAACATAATGATTGACAATGTAACACCTTTCTTAGGATAGCAATATTTATGTCTCATTAGCGTTTACCAACCATTTGTTATGTTGAAGATGATCCGGTGACTATTGTAGATGCCATTATCTTTCATAAACTCAACTTGTCCCTTGCTCATCAATTTATAAACTTGATATTCTAAAATTCTTGTGATTTTTTGTTGAGTGGCTTTGGACAAAGGTGAAGATGTTTGATGTATCTGGTTTGCAACAAATCGTAGTGAATTCTGAGGCAAAACAATATGAATCTTTGAAGAAGTCGGGGTGTTGAAGGCAATAATTTACAAACTTTGATTAACTAGATAAGTATCAGAAACAATCTTTTGATGAGGGTGTGAAGAGAGACTAAGAGGCATATTCATAATGAGCTTCTCAATTTGGCTTTCATGTGTGAAGGCTTCTTTTTGAAGTGAATGATTCTTATTAGATTGGTTAACTGCCATCTCTTTTCTCATGAAGTTTTCTTGCTTTTGTCTAGGCTAAACTCTGTAATTTGCTTCTTGTAGATCTTGGTAGGGTTGGTGTTTAGGGGTGGGCCTACATTTCTTCTGCAAATGAAAGACATGCAGTGTTGCAACGCTAATAAATATGATAAGCATGCGGAAAAAGAAAAGGTAAATTGAAAGCGGGTTCACCTTTTAAGGGCGACAATTATTGTCATCCGATGTCATTATTAGATCAATGAGGGAATTCATATTTATTTCGATCAATTTGTAATAATCAAGACTCTTGTAAATCTCATTGATGATTATTTACCACCCAAAAGTCCTGGAATTCAGGATGCTACATATTGGGCTTTCCTTAATGTAATTTAAATATAACACATATATCCTAAGAATAGATTCTATTCATTAAGTGAATATGGATAAGTTTTCTACTTGGTCTCAAAGGGTTTCAAACCTACCTAGTGATGATCTTCATAAAAACAATATAGGGGTGTTGCGAGGAATGATTAGGGCATGTATGCCTTTCATTACCAAACAGACACTAAGATATGAATTGGGTGTTTCACGCATCTAAACTTTGACTTATAGTCATAAGGCAAATCGCTAATCCCCCACCTAACTTAGAAGCTTGTGTGTAATCTAAAACAACATTAAATAAAGTGATGCATTAGACATTAATCTATATTTAATATAAAAATACATGAGCAATATAAAAAATTAAAGCATAAAAAAAACATTGTGTGAACTTCTTGATCACGTGGTAAAGCAATCCCCATTGAAGTAGGTAATAACTCAGAAAACCAAAAATCTAGTTTGATAGAACCTTGACCTAGAGGTAACCTTGTACCTAAGAACCAAAGGTATTGGCAAAAAACTTGGACCCAGAGATAACCTTATGTCTAAGAACCCTAAGTATGCAAATGACATCACAAAGCCAGTTAATCTTCGATAAATCAGTGTATGATCTTTGTCCCTCAAAAGAAAGGTTGTTTTGTCACAAACGAGCAAAAAAAAAAAAAACTCACATTTATTCTCCAACTTGCTACTGAAATTTGCAGCTAAAAAAAAATAATATAGTATCCTCTAACTATGCATAATGACCTCCTTTTGGGTTGCAAGCTAATGAGCTTAAACTAGTAATCAACTAACATAAATCTAATAATGAAATAAATCCTTAAACAATATCTAATGGGTCAAAACATATACAAATTAAAAAATAATTATTCAAAAATAAATAAATAAATAAAATGGGATGATGAAAACAAAGTTTTCATGTCAAAATTCCTCCACGTAACCCAAATTTCCAATTTTCACACATTATTGTTAGATTTTAAGTCCTGACTTCAAACATATTGTTTTCTCTCATCTAGATGAATTATTGGATCCACCATATATGGTTGGAGATCTTAAGATGTCTAGTTTCCATCCTAACCTGAATCGCAACAAAATGCCACATGTATCTCCAGATATGTCCTAAACAGTACACAAAGGTTAGCTTGATAGATTTGACAAGATTTGTCTAGTAACTTTGACTCTCTAAAATAATATGTTCTCAAACTCCATTTAACCTAAAAAGATATAAAAATATATTTCCATATGTTTAGTATCTCCATGTAATATTTAAGCTCGTTTTAATTTACGGTTTGAGAGATATGCCTGATGTCGTAAAATTGGCCTGCAGACATTTTAAGGCCAAATTCGAACATAACTTGGTTCGTATCATCCTCCCTTTCTTTAAAAAGATTCAAACTCAAATTTGTATCATGGTGAACATGTTCTAAGGTCAATAAATCAGTACCAAGTTGAAGAATAACATCATCATCAAAATCAATAAAAACCTTATTGGCAAATAAGGTCCCCTTGATATATAAGCTCTTATTTTCAACCATTTTCTCATTCATCAATTTCAGTTACTTCTCATATATTTGCTTAGGTGTCAAAGATATAAGAGTTATAGGTCTTCCATAAAAGGAATACCTATTTGACACTCCATCATCCAAAACTCTCATATCATACTGTCATGGTCTACCAAGCAACAAGTGACTAACTTGTATTAACACAACATCACGTAACTCCTCATATAATATTTACCAATAGAAAAAAAAACCAAAACTTGCTTATTCACTTTCACTTCACCACCATCATTCATCCATTATAATTTAAAAGGTATGAGATGTTTGGTAGTGTGCAAGTTTAACTTTCTCATCAATTCAATACTAGCTACATTAGTGCAACTACCACCATTTATAATTAAGCAACATACCTTATTATGAATATGGCATCTCGTGTGGAATATGTCTTCCCTCTAACCTTATGAATCATTCACCTTGACATGCATATTCAATTCTCTCCTTACCACAAGTGCCTCTCCCTCAACCGGATACTTAACACAAACATCATTAGTATCCTTCAATGGTGGCATATTCTCCTCTTCCCTATCGGTCTCAACCTTTTTATTAGCTTTCATAACAATGAATCTTTTATTTGGACACTGTGAAGAAACACAACCAAAACCTAGACAATGAAAGCATTTAATGTCACGATTATAAGTAGGAGTAACATTGTTACCTTTAACAATGGTTGAGGTGTCTTTCTTCTCTCTAAGCTATTTGGCCTTACCATCCTCATTCTTCTGTGATGGACCACCTATAGTGTTAGCTTTCCAATTGGGTTTTCAAGGTTTTGAAGGGTATAATGGTTGGCTTTGCTAAATGGTACCCTTCCATTTAAGTTGGTTCTCCTCCTTTACAGCCATATGCACCATCTCCTCCAACTCCATATAATGATGCAACTCCACAATATGAGCTATATCATGATTAAGGTAATTTATAAATCTAGCCATAGTAGCCTCCTTATCTTCCTCAATGTTAGCTCAAATCATAGCAAATTTTATCTCCTTAAAGTACCCATCAGCATTATTTGTACCTTGACTCAAACTATGCAAACTTTGATACAATTCTCTATAATAGTAGCTAGGCACAAAACTCCTCCTCATAAGGGATTTTATCTCATCTCAAGTTTGCCTCTCATAATTCCTTATGCGGTTTGTCACTAACTGATCTTACCACACAATGACATAGTCAGTAAAAACAATGATAATAAGCTTGAATTTCTTGGGCTCTGAATAATTGTGACACTAAAAAATCCACTCCACCTTCTTCTCCTATTCTAAATTAACTTTATTACCATTCTTTCCCTCAAAAGCCAATATTTTTAGCTTAATTGTACCCAAATCTCCACCTAATTCAACATTATGGTCATGGTACCTATAATTACCCCTCTAGCAAAAATTATCACCATATCTTTTCTCTACAAACTAACAATTCCACTGCTGTTCAAAATGTTCCCCAAGTTCCATGGACACATCTTCAAAATCAATATCAATCATGTCCGCATTATCAACCACAAGCTTATTCATATTAGTGTTAACTCACCTAATAATCATCCTAACATTAAATTCTCTTCCCTCATGTCTAATTTGAACCCTACTATGATCATTAACATGTTGCTTTTCCAACCTATCTCTAAATTCATTGATTCATAATGTGTAACTAAGTTATAATTTCATTGTCTCCTCTTTGTGGTGCCATATTGTTACTTGCCTTTGACATCTTTGAATCTGAAAATTGGTTAGTTGGCATAAAATATACATTCCTCACCCACTCCCTTATGTATTTACACTCATCTTGTGTTCACTCAAATATAGGCTTTTGACTCAATTATGCTCACAACGCCTTTTTCCTCTTGTCTCACCTTTCTTTAACTTTTAAAGAATTGAAATTAATACCAAATATAACAGCCATGACAATGTATCTAAATATGTGTATATGACTCAGGAAGCAAGAAAAATATGAAAACAAGAAAGACAAAACTATGATTACAAATTCACGAGTAACAAGTGAATTTATATGAAAAATGGATGTTTTTAAAGACAAAAAAGCAAAAACATGAAAAGTATTTAAGAAATTTAAAAGAAACCTAAATATATCAATTATGATGTTATTATACTATCATAATTGAAAAATAACAGCAGCAAAACAAGTTTGAATTACTAACACGAATTAGATACGTTACGACAAGTTCCAATCCTAAATTTAGTTCCTATAGCAAAAGAACTCCAAATGACCTCAAATTTTATATGTAATGTGATTAGAACCTTAAAAAATAATATATAAAATTTGAGAATTTTATGAATTTTTTTGACTTAAGATTCACTTCTAATATGAATTTGACCTTTTACGACAACTTTTTAATCTCGTCCTTGGTTACCATAACAAACGACCTCTAAATAATCTCAAATTTTATATGGGGTGCTATTAGGACTACTAGAACCATTATAAAAAATTGAAGAATTTTATAAATTGGTTTGGTCCAAATTATTCCTTGTTTGTGTAACATTATAGATTCAATAAGAGTGACTTTTGGATTTTTTTTCTTTTTATTTTTTACTCTTTATGCTCTGATATATACTCCACTACTATCCAAAATAAAACTTTTTTTAAGGAACCCTGTTTCGTGGCGTGCACAATGTCGAACAATGAGTCTACCTTCTAAGTGTGTTGGAAATGAAAGGTTTTGTGTTTAATCATAAAATTATGATTATGAAGTTCAGGAGTTGCTACCTAGTATTATGGTCACTAGAAAACCTAATGATCTGCAAGAGTCCATGTAAGGAACTAGGTATACAAGGAGAAGATAGTGCACCCTACCTAAGATAAGCTGCATTGTTGTTTCATTGTTATTCTAAGTTGCATTTCTGTCTATTGGTCTTGTCTAAGGTCCAAAGCAAATCTCTTTTTATGAAGAAGTCTCTACCTTATCGAGTTAAATCATAACCATTCTAAGGGCTAGACTTATTTATTTCTTGAATATAGCTAAGTCCTAGTATTTCGAATAAAAAAAATAATTGTTATGTTTTTTTTTTTGTATTTTAACCAAACCCTAATGGATAGTCATAAACTAGTTATGATATCTATTTTTGTATTTTATTAAAACATGATAAAAATATGATTTTATCTTTAGAAAATATGCATGAAAAACCTTTAGGATTTGACCGTATGCATGAAAGCAAAATATTTTTTTGTTTTTTGAAATGAAAATTTATTTTTAAAATTTTTAATTCTTTTTAGTTTTGGAGGAAATCAAATATTTTTAATACTGAGTTTGTATCTTACAGTGTAAGTCTACAGCCTGGTATTATGCAAAATTGTTGAAAAAACATGTGAGGACCCATGAATATTTCTAAAATATCCTTTGGAAAATTTGATTTTTTTTTAAAATAATATTTTTTAATTTTTTATTATTTTTATTATTATTATATTATTATTAATATTTTATTATTAAATATGTGTTGGGATGGACCCGGGACAACCATCCAGACTGGGCTGAAACTTTTCCAGCTCGACTCAGTCGGGTGGGCCAACTGGCAGTCCAACAACCTCTTTTTTTTGGTTTGGGCTGGGTTGAAATAGATCCAGCGCTACTATGTTGGGTTGACTGACGGCTCAACAACATTTATGGGTTGGACCCCACCTAGCCATATGAGCTGGGTTAGAATGGAGCCTATCCGTATAACTGCTGACAAAAGCTAGTAGTTGCAGGATGTAAACACAACAAAAGGGTTAAAGTAAAACAAGAAATGACTCCACCATCGCTGCCGATTTCTGAATTGGCAGCAACACAACTTTTGGCTGCTGATTTTTGAATTAGCAGCGACACAGTTTTTGTTGCCAAATAGTTTACACTGTCGATTTTTGAATCGACAACGATAGTTTTTGCTTTTGATTTCTGAATCAGCAAAGACTCAGTTACGTTGACGATTCATGAGTCAACAAGGGGTAATATGCGTTGACGAATTCATGCATCATTTGTCGTTGTAATGCCCGACAGAAATCTAAGTAAAAAGGTCGACTCATGCTAAGTGATAGTTTAGGATAGCAAACCGACCTACCTTAAGGAGTTAAGAGGGGGGGGGGAACTAGTTTTGGAAACCAACCCCAAACACCCCACCTCATTTAAGGGGGGTATAAATGCAAGGAGAGAGAGAGGGTGACCCTTACTATTCCTTAAAATCCGACCAGTTGCATGCAGTAGACCCCCTCCCTCTTTCCCAAGAGAAGACCCCCAATCTAGCTGCATGCATCCCTCTTGAACCTTAGAGAGGAAAGGAGAGTTAATGAGTGCTGAAAATGGCTGAAACCATGACAAAAAAGGGTGTGTAACAGGCCAGCTAGTAGAACTAGAAAAGGAGGGAAGGAAAACTAAAACTAAAGAGGAAAAAAAAAACATAAAAACATGAGCAAAGTGGGGAGAAAAACTTGTTAAATTCCTTCCTAAAATTACAGAAAATAGTAAGGTATGAACCAAAATTGTGTTGTCCACAGTGAACTAGCATTCGTTGCTGAAATTGTGTTGGAAATGAATTACATAACTGAGCAAATTTGTTTGCTGCTGAAGTGTGTTGTTGGTAGCGAATTAGTGTTCGCTATCTAATTTCTATTGTCAGCTTGCGAATTAGTTTTCAATGACGATTCTGGGTCACTAGCGAACCAGTTTTTGCTAACTAAATTCTGCAGTAAATTTACGTATCTAAAATGGGCCGATGATTAAGATGATTGCTTTGTGTGATGGTAATATATGGAACAATAAAACATAAACTTGTGTATGCTTGAGACATGCATAGTGACGAGTTGTGTATGATTATTGAATACGAATGTACTAATTTATGGCCATTGATGTTTTAAGTGGTACGTCTGGGATTAGGCCTTCGTCAGGATAAGGACACCCCGCAGGTTGAACAGGTAGGTGGTTTCCACCTTTTTCTCGTATGATGTTAATGCTTTGAAATGATTTACTTATGGATGATATATTATTGAATCCTTGATGAATGATGAAACGACGACGAAATGCTTGATTGAATTCTTGATGAATGTTGTAACGATTATGAAATGTTGATCGAGTTCTAGATGAATGTTGAAACGATGATGAAAATGTTAATGTTCTGAAATGACTTGTTTGAGGAGGATATATTATTGTGTTGTGATGAATATTAAACCAACTATGATCGGGTTGTGGTTGTTAATTAGCTTTGGCTAATGGCATCCGAGATGGATGACCGGATTGCGCTTGATGATTAGCTTCGACTAATGACATTTGAGATGGATTACCGGGTTGTGATTGATGATTGGTTTTTGTAAATGGCATCCTAGATGAATGGCCGAGTTGATTATGACGATTGGCTTTGGCTAATGGTATTTGTAGAAATGACGGGTTTGATTTCATGATTAGTTTTGAGTTAATGACATCCAAGACGAATGGCTGAGTTTAAATATTGCGATTAGCTACAGCTAAAACTATCCAAGGTGGATGACAGGGTTAAGGTGAAGTAATTAACCCCAACCGATGTTAAACTTCGACCCCACAACTCCTATGGACAGATTGAGGTGTGTGAGTGAGAAAAATATACTTAACAAAATAATAAGAGATGTGCAATGCATATAAGAAGTAAAAGAAGGAATATATCCATTCTAAGTTAATAACAAAAAGTAACGACAACGTACTTCTAGTTGTTTATTATTATTTTAGATTATTTACAATTCTTATATCCATATTGTCGTAACCCAATTCTGCGTTATTCTCCAAAATTTATTTTTTTTCAAAATAAAAATCAAAAAATAAAATAAAAGCTGGCAACGTGGAGAAAGTAGGCCGGGGAATTAAGTTGCATTTTTTTTGAGGAAATTCAAGACCTAATTGGACACCATTATGCCCAAAAATGGAGAACAAATGAAAATTTAAGGTCAAATTAAATGATTATTGGACGAATTTGCATAAAAAATTAAGTCCAATGACATAATTAAATTTTTAATAGGCCAATTTTGATTTAATCATGGGCCAAATTAAATTTTAATTATGTTTAAGAATTAATTTGGGTCCAATTGAAAGATTTAATTAAGTGCAAGGATTTAATTATACTTTAAATGGGTCAAATTAATTTTATTTGGGGCTTAATTGAGAAGATTGGACTTTTAAGAGACCAAATTTAATTTTTATCAAGTTAATTGATTGAAACTAGAGGCTAAATTGCAAGAAAATTGAAGTTTTGGGGTCAATTAGGGGTTAAATTGACAAAATTCGCAGCCAAGGACCAATCTGTAAAAGGCGCCAAACTATAGGGGTTTAATTGACAAAATCTAGGGGTCAAATTGAAGAAATTGAAAGTTTAATGGTCAATTAGGGATGAAATTGCATAAATTCAAGACCAAGGACTATAATGCAAAAGGCACGTAAATACAGGGCTAAAGTTGAAGTTCTGCAGGGGCCTAATTGTATTAAATCAAAGGTTTAAGGTCAATTAGGGGTTCAATTGACCCAAATTGAAAGCTAGAGGACTACATTGAACTTTGGCAAAATCCCTAATTCAAACCTAAAACGGCGCTGTTTTGAGTAAAAAAAAAAAAGATACCAGGAGACGCGGTTCATTATCTTCCCCATGAACGCTGCCCGGGTAGCAGTGTTGCAGGTGCATTTAATACCTCGTTTCCCCCTTAAAATTGACAACACATGCACCAAAATGGCCAACTGAAATCCCTCTATCCCCGAGCATTGTCCGGTCAGGCCTATAAACGTCAAAACAGCTCCGATGACTAGCTTAAAGTAGCTAACTCGAGCAGCCTTGGACTGTCAAATTTGGCAGTTTAAGGTGCACACTTTGAACTGACAACTTAGATTCTTCGAGTCAAATCAAGGGCTGAAAATTTTTCCCCGGTGAAGACAAGATTACCCTCTTCCACCCCTATAAATAGAAGCAGATTTCATGTTTGGAGGAGGAAGAAAAATCGAGTGTAAAGTTGACAAAAAATCAGCCTTTCTTCCTTGTTTTCATCTTTTTCTGCTTTCTCCTTCTCAGCCGCACCTTCGGCCGCCACCACTCTCACCACCGTCCTTCCCACTACATTCTATATCACAACCAGACACTCAACAACCTCACGTGGTGGCTGCACCACCTTTCTCTCTCTCTCTCTCTCTCTCTCTCTCTCTTTTCTGCGAAACTTTTTTCCCTCTCTACCACTGCGACCCCAGCAGCAGCAGTAACCACCCTTTCCAGCGACTTCCACCTTTACCAGGAGCAGTAGAGGTGACGACTCTCTCCTCATCCACTCCAACCGCAACCGCAGCACCGACCGCGACAACAGCAGCACCAGCAACTCGAGCAGCAGTAACCCCGGTGGCTCAACCCTCACCGCTGCCACCGCTTACACCACGTCGTCCTACTCGGTCAGACCACCTCATGCCAGGTAACTTTCCTCTTCCTCTTCCTCCCCCTTTTCTTCTTCTTCTTTTTCTTCTTCTTCTTCTTCTTCATGCTGTTCACTGCATAAATAGTAGGCGTGAATTATAATTCATGTGGGCGTGAATTATAATTCACGCCCACTGCTCAGGCAGTGGACGTTGGGTCGGGCCGTATCTGGCCCAGCCTAAATTTTTGGGCCAGGTCCAGCCCGACCTCAAAGGAATAAATAAAAAATGTTGGGCCGAGATCGGCTGAACCATTTTGGGCCGAAATCGGCCTAACCTCTTCTATGGCTGAGCCTGGCCCAGTTACCTGGGCCGGCCCAGCCCATGTAAATTCTATTTATTTATTTATTTATAATAATATATTATAATATTTAAAAAGACAAAAAAAAATTCCAAAATTTCAAAAATCCTTTTGAAAATTTTGTGATTTTCTCAAAATATTTTTCTACCAATTTTGTATAATATCGGATTGTATATATACATTGTAAAATACAAATCCAATGTTCAAATACCTGATTTTCTCCAAAATATTTCAAAAAAAAAAAATGTTTTCATGCCTACGGCCAAATCTTAAATACTTTTCCAAGCATGTTTTCACTAAAAAACTTGCATCTTTCTCGTGTTTTGAAAATAAAAATAGATATCATAACCGGTTTATGATCATCCATTAGGGTTTGACCAAAATATCAAAAACCTTTTTTCTAATTTTTTTTTTATGATCCAGATGTAGACTTTAATATTTGTAGGTGTAAAATTACATGATAAAGTACACCATCAGGTATTAAAGATACAAGGTGTAAATAAATACGAAGCTAAAATGTAAAATTTTAAACAATTATGATTTAACCCCAATAAGGTAGAGACTTTCTCACAAAGAGAGATCTACCTGAACCTTAGAAAAGACTAACGAATAGAAACCTGACTTAGAAAAAACAAACAAATAACAATGCAGCTTACCTTAGGTAGGGTGCACTGGGGGTGATGCGTCTTCCCCTTGCACAACTAGTACCTTACCCATACTCTTACAGACCATAGGTTCCTAGTAACCATAATACTAGGTGGCGACTCCTAAACATTAATCATAATTTTATGATTAAATCTAAAACCCTTTCCAACACACAACATAACACCTTACACAGGAGGCACGACAAGAGCCTCCGCCATCGTTAGACGACGTCGCGGCGCTCGCGCCTCCGTGACAGGATGGCGACTCCACTGGGGACCGCTTTGTTTGTTTGATTGTTTGATTATCTGTTTTGGTCTGTTTAACTTTACTGTTTCAACACTTCTATTTCATGTTCATACATAAATACATCAAGATTAATGCATTCATGCATTTTTAATTTTGCAAGAAGACCCAATTCTAGGATAGGCGGGGAGTAGCGGACTGCCTCATGACTTTCAGTTAGGGTTTAGATTCGTGAAACATCCAACTATGAGCTGAGTGTTTACTTGGTGATGGCGGTCACACAGTGCCCCAACCATCCCTTGTAAACCCCCATATTGCCTTCACGAAAGGTAGTCACTGGGCAGTTCATAGACCTTTTAAGACCTGTTAGAAAACATATCCCTCGTATAATAACCTAGAATTTGTCTGAACTTTACAAGATTTTTGAGCTAAGACCATGACTTCCCCTACCTTTTCAGAATATGGGGAAAGATCTGAGATGATGCAATTAGTCGAAGGGGATTGCTCAAGAACCAAGGTTGAAGAATTACCACACATAACCAAAGTGCACTGTTCCATAGACAACATAAAGAAGTTGGTCCCAATTATGGGATATATAGATGAGAATCTGTTTGAGAAGAAGTATGGAAGAATCGCTCATCTAATAAGAATGCTTGTTCAGATTTCAGCAGTCAAAGCCTTGATGCATTTCTGAGATCCAAGCTACAGATGTTTCACCTTTAGGGATATTGATATGACCCCTACTCTTGAAGAGTATCCCCAGATCTTGAGTTTTCCGAATGACCCTTACAAAGTGTACTTCAGGCAAGAATTAAGAGTACAACTGCAGCAGTTGCAAAACTTCTACATTTAGACCAAGTTGATCGGTATAGGACATCCAATGGAGGGTTTAAGTGGAAAATGATCGAGAATAAATTGAAGACAGATAAGGAAAAAGGGAAGTTAGGTGAAGAAAGATATCAGATAATTGCTTTTGCCATCTTTGGGTTAGTTCTATTTCCTTCAGAAGCTGCTAGAATTATTAGCATTGAAGCTGCTAACGCATTCCTTGAATTTGAAAAGACAAAGAATAACCCTACTTCAGCTATCTTAGTTGAAACCTTCCTATCTTTAAATCATTGCAGATTGCATGGGAAAGGGGCAATGCGATGTTGTATTCCTCTCTTATTCATGTGGATAGTTAGCCATTTGGAAACGTCAAAAGAAGTCTTCAATAATTTCTGGTGGTTTAACATGAGGCATCTTGAACTGGTGCTGATTGAAGAGTGGAATGATTTGGATGAAAAGGCATGGGTAGAGAAATACCAAGAACTTCCCCAAAGTAATTTCAGATGGAAAGCTCTTTGGGTAAATGGTTCATCTTACCTCATGAGTTGTGGCGACAAAACATGGGTCCCATTAATTGGCTTGACTGGTTATATCAACTACTCACCCTCATTGGTGGCTAGACAGTTTGGAGGAGTACAATACGTACCAAGAACTTGGGGGTTAGCTAAATATACCTGTCCATTTAAAGAAGCTAGTTCTTTGGATGAGTTAGACGCCATTAGAAATGACTGGAAGCAACTTATTTTGGTCCACAAAGAGGAGCTTCAAAAAGAGTTCTCAGTTAGCCCCAATTATTCAATATGGAGGAGTGGCAATTCATTGAAAATACTTCAAGAGGAAAAAGAGCTAGGGGGGACCCAAGATAAGTCATCCATGACATTGGAGCTCAAAAGAAAAAGGGTCAACAACGAGGAAGATCTCCAAGAAGAACTGGATAAGCTGAGGAATGAGCTTAGCAAGAGCAAAAATCATCAGAAATTCCTGGAAAACCAACTCTTAAAAGAAGATGAGATGAAGGCCTCTCTAGATCAGCAATTAAAGGAAAAAGATGAGCAAATTGTTAAGTTAAGGAAGAACCAGTATGAAGCAAATGAGCAACTGGAGAAAGGGAAGGTCAGGTATAATGAGTTGGTAAACAAGCATGTAATGATATAGCAGGAATTGGTGACTCTAAAAAGGGCCTCAGAAAATAGAAAGTCTGCTAACAAAGAGATAATAGCTTCTATGAAGAAAGAAAGGGACTAGTATAAATTAAAATGGGAAGCTGAAAAAGAGAAGAACAGATTAGCTGATCTCACCATTGAAAAAGAAAGAAGTTTAAGAACTCGATATCAGGTCCAAGCTAATGATGAGAGAGAAGCAAGGAGGATAGCTGAGTCAGATATGAAGGAATACCTAGACAGAATAAATGGTATGAGAAACCGAGTTTCTGTGATACAAGCCGAGCTTAAGTCCCAAGAGGAAGAAGCAAAGAAGATGCAAGAACAGTTTGAGGAATGGCAAGACTATATCAGCAGCCTCGGCGTACAGCTAAACACTGAGGTAGTCGAGCTTGATATAGAGAAGGAAGAATTGCAAAGGGCCAGAAATCAGATTCAGCAGTTGGAAAAGATGGTTCAAATTTTAGAGACAAACAATGAATCATTAGCCGCTAGTAATGGAACACTGCTTCAAGATAGCACTTTGTTCCATTACAAGATCGAACAAACTGACAGGCTAATTGACATGGTGGCTCGAAAGGCAAATGAGCTACAAGTGAAGGCTTCTAGGATTGCCAATGATGCAACCATATTATTTGATAGTTTCACCCCCATTTAACTAGTATTTTGTCTATGTTTTATATATAAAATGCCTTGATATTCTTTGTTTTATATTTTGAAGGCACTTTTGGATGAACGATGCAAAAAGGAGTAAATTGGAAGTAATTGGCAGATTTGATGTTCAATCGATGTTTTGTGCAGAGTGTGAGTTCTAGAGATCAAAATGAAGTGATTCCAGTGGCACTAAAAAGCTAACATCCATACCTTTCTGGAAATGCAATGCAAGAAAAATAAAAAGAGAAAGATCATGGAAATCACATCCTGCAAAGTC
>Ga0325405_1004208_pt1 | contig 14737 bp, 4 predicted proteins | sample PopdelMetagenome_21_FD_205663 | JGI IMG/M metagenome (GOLD analysis project Ga0325405, IMG submission 205663) | Populus deltoides microbial communities from Bellville, Georgia, United States - Xylem-Control-R2 | ecosystem: Host-associated > Plants > Phyllosphere > Stem > Wood/Secondary xylem... | reverse complement strand
ATCTCTATGAAAATTTAGCCTAAACTCTAGATTTTAAGGAAGAAATTTTGTAGAAAGTTGAGCACTGCAGTAACAGTAGCTATGAGGGAGAGGGATCATTTTTCTTTTATCATGTCTTTGATTGGTATACCTTAATTCCATGCATGAAATTGCCATCATGATTTTAGTTTTTTTTTCAATAAAAGATTTTGATCTAGATTAAATTTCGATGTAGCGGGTTTGAAGGTTCTTATCAATCAATTATGAATTTGTTATTATTGGATCAGGTAGAAAACCTAGCATATTCGTTTATGAATCAGTAAAATAAAATTAGATCCAAGAAAAAGCTTAATAATGATAAACAACTAGTTTAATAAAAAAACTTATAATTTTTTATTTAATTATTGAATCGTGCTTAAGTTTAATTAGGAAATTCTGCATGTATAGTTTTATAAGATGATAAATAGGGAAGACATTAGATGAGGCTTAGAAATATTATTTGAGCGAATTTTTATTTTCCTAATTATAATTTGGATTTCTATATTGTTTTTTTTTAGAATTTTTATTTTTCTTATCTAGTAAAGGTCGGTTATTTATAGTTTTAGATCTTTTATTTAAAATATTATTTTAATATATTTTCGAGTAAAAAATATTTTAAAAAATAATTACAACCACACATTCAAACACAACATGCATGATATCATCAGGGAGAAAACTGTTACCACCTCAACCAACACTTCAATCATTTGATTTTTAGCGTGTACTATCCTATTTGCAGTTTAATGGTAAAATATATATATATATATATATTTCATCTTGATCAACAATAAGAACAGTGCATGAATTCTGAGATGCAGATTATATCTATCTAAGTTTAGTCATCCCACTAAGTTTGATTAAATTCAGAAAGAGCCAATGGTCTGCATTGTTTACCAGGCCAGCTTTCTGCGTTTTCGACTTTACAATAACAGAACCAATTGCTGCTAGTGTGCATCAAAAGGGCAAATCCAATGGTAGGGATTAGGTCAGCTCCCTAATTTAGGATGAAGGTTGCTTTTAGAACAGAAAACAGCTAAAAATATTGAAGCACAAAAAAAAAAAAAGGATAGAGCAAACCCCACTACGTCTATAATTAGACATAGACATACAAAACAAAGGGTTTCGAGAGAAACACTGCTAAATTTACCAGCTCTCTCCAAATTTAGCACCAGTACAGCTACTTATTAAGCCTATAATTTAACAACTCAAATCGATAGAGCCGCAGTTTTCTAATAAACATCTTCAAGGGAAAGGTTTTACTCTGAGACGAGAGCATGGCTCCTCAACCCTCCTACTCCTTCATTGCTATTGCATTGTTGCTTGCTGTCGCTTCTGCAAGTGCTACAGATCAAACTCAAGGTATGACTCTCTTGCATGCAGTACTCTTTCTTCCAGACACACGCACACAAACAAGCATATGTGTTTTCTTTTTCATTTTTCTGCCATTAGAATGAATGAGACTTTAATTATATATGGTAACGTAAATATGTTTCTTTTGAAACACGTATTTGGTTGCCTTTGACAAGTTCTATATGATCTGAATTCATTTGCTGTCTCTTTGGAGCATTCTTAGAAATAAGAAGCATAAACGACTTATTCTTTCTCTGTTGTTATGTAACAAGTGAGTTTGATTCTTGGGATTTTGGCAGCATCTGCATTAGAATTCAGTTACGCTGGTTCAAATAATGGCCCTGCCAACTGGGGAAGCTTGAACCAAAAATTCTCTGCATGCACGTCTGGAGAAACTCAGTCTCCTGTCAACATTATCAAGAAAGAGGCCGTGAAAAACAAAAAATTGACACCCTTGACCAGGGATTACAAACGTGCAAACGCTACTCTTGTTAACAATGGCTTCAATATTGGGGTTTGTTCCTGAAATAACTTTGTTAATTTTATCTTAAGGAATTCCTATGCTGTAGTGATCAGCTCTTTGGCATATATTGTGGTAGGTTAGGTTGATATGAGCTAATGGAGAAAAAATAGCTTCAAGAGATGTCCTGGAAAACTTTATATATGCTGGTCCAAAATATCATTTGCCTTTTCATAATGCTAATAATTATTCTGAATGCTGAATTTTCTAAATGCAGTTGAGCTATGAGGGGAATCCTGGAGTCTTGATTGTAGATCATCAAAACTACACATTGAAGGAAATGCACTGGCATTCTCCTTCCGAGCATCAGATTGACGGAATCCAGTATGCTCTCTCTCCCTCTCTAGGTTCACAAATTGCTATCCAATGGCCTTGACCCTGTCTGCTTAAAGTGGCCAGCACCTTCCACGCACTATTTAAAACTTTATTTTCTTAACCTTTTTCAAAAATCTAATGTGCATTAAACATGTGTACATTACCGTAGATAAAATAAAAACAATCTTTGATAAATAGTAACAGACACTCAATTGGCATTCTATATCTGCAGATACGCCGCGGAGCTTCATTTAGTCCACAAGAAAGATTCTGGCTCTGTCGCTGTTGTGTCAATACTCTACGAACTTGGTGATGCTGATCCATTTATCAACAAGGTAGAATTCATGTCACATTTTCATTGTATACTAATTTTTAGTTATTTCCAAAGGACGAGTAGCTGTAATCCAAATAAGCAATACATTCATTGGTTGACGGAAACAATCCTGTTCATTTCTGGTAAAATTTCCCTTTTCTCGAGGCAATCTCCAAAGATCCTGATTTTGTCCTGCATGAATAGATTGAAGGCCTAACATCTCCAAGAGAAAATTTTAACCAATAAAAGCTATTCGTGGTTGCAGATTAAAGACAAGCTGGATGCTCTAGCAAAGGAGGTTTGTGCTGGCAATGAAGAAGCCCGTATTCCTGTTGGGGTCTTGGACAATAAGCTCGTACGAAAAAATACCCGCAAGTATTACAGATACGTTGGTTCTTTCACCAGTCCTCCATGCACTGAAAATGTGATCTGGAACATTCTTGGCAAGGTAATATTTATACATGTATAAATATAGCTATATTTGTATGAGTGCAGATATATACAACCGCGTGCAGACTTTATGATAATGACACACGAATATGCAGGTGAGAACAATATCGAAGGAGCAGCTAGAAGCCCTGAGAGCTCCATTGGGTGATGATTACAAGCAGAATTCAAGGCCTGTGCAGTCGCTGAAAGGAAGAACGATTGAACTGTATAATGAATTCACCGACTAAAAGTATTCCTACCGGAAACAAATTGTTATTTTCCTGTCATATATACGAGCTTCTGTATGCAATATTATTGCTAATTTACCAGCGTAGGTCATTTCCATGACATCTCAGCTGTGTATGCAGATGTAGCTTCACCCCGAATTCTCTTCTGCTCAAAACATTTTCGCTCTGTAGTTAATAAAGGGGCATGATAAGCGAATTGCACTTGCTTTCATTTCAGTTTGACGGCTGTGGTCTAAAATAGCAGTTCATATAAAGCTGATGATAAATATCTTGATTTCAAGTCCAATTCCAGGCTAACCATAGCTAGTGATGTGCACAATTCTCCCTAAATTCATGACGTTGCCAGAAACTTGAAAGCAACAGAAATTGTCCCCACTCATCAATCAATCAATCTATGCTTAGAAAACCGGCAATTTAATAGTCTTATTGATCCACAACTTGTAATTAATTGAAGCAAAAGAATAAAACAGGTTGGTCGAGAAAAGTCAACATGATTTGATTGGAAAATCAAGCAAATAATTGCATTTGCCTGTTTGCTCTCATGTGTCAAATTTGCCAACTGTGTTCAAATTTATATTCGTGGGGATTCAAGATCAATTCGTTGACAAGAGTTCCCTAGTTGAACAATCCCACGTCGATTTGCTTGTCCCCGCAAAGTGAGAGAAGAAGATTGGACTAATCGGTGGAAACAGTATAGAGTTTTGATTGGTTTGTTTGATTGAATATTTTTAAACTTTCTTTTTTATATGGTTTGGTATAGTCAAGATTCGAAACTATTCACGCAATGGCATTTGCAGACACCACAGAAGTCAATAATGACGATTGTCCTGCCATGGGGAATCCCTCGCTTAAAAAGTGAAGAAAGTTGAACACACCGACTTGTTTACCTAAGAAAATGATAAGGTCGAGAACACCATGGCTAAACAGATGAGACTACGCAAAGATCAAACTGACCCAATTTTGCAGGTTACCCAATCCTACTTCTAAAACTCCTAAACTCTACCATTAGATTAATTAGTTGACAATAGCTTTCCTCGAAAGATTCAGGCATGCCCTAACCTTATTAGCAAGAAAACACTTCTTGGTGATTTTCTCGAGCCTTGCTCTCAAATTAAACCCTCATAGAACCCAGACGTTTCACCATAATATATATAATGGAGAGATCGCTTGAACTGGTAATGACCTTCCATGCTGCCTTCGAGTTCCTTGAGAAGAAACTGAGACATGTATCTTCCAAATCTTTATCTAGATGATCAAACTAGACAAATGAGTGATTATTTTCCATCATATGAGTGGGTTCCACATGCATGTGAAGGGGATGACCAAACTTTCGAATGCAGACAATATTTACATTAGAAATTTATCAAATTTAATATTTCATGCATTAATTTAACCCCGAGAAAATGATAGAATTACATGCAAGGCAAAATAACATTTCAGCATCCTTGCAAAAGAACCACTATCCAATGATATTATAGTCTTCATGAACTACATTATTATAATAATAACAATTTACAGTCAATTTATATCTACAAGCCCTTTCGGAGGAGGAAAAAAAAAAGAGCAGTAAAATCAGGAAAATTTTATAGGATTTAGGGAGTAATTAGTAATATTTTATTAATTATTTTTTAGATATATCTTAAATAAAGAGAGAGAGAGAAAGATAAAATCTACAATCATAAAAATATTTTCTGCTAAAATTTCTCTCCTAATTATATATATTTTAAAATAAATTTAAAAAATAACTAATAAAACACTACTAATTACTCCCTATACATTATAAAATTTCTCACAAAATCACATCACAGGCTAAAAAAACGTGGAAAGGTAGTAACTGTAGTTACCGCGTTTGAAACAGTTAATTCACCGATCCAAGTCATCCTAAACTGTAATTCAAATTAAACCCCACAGAAGACAGTAAGATACCCCATCACGACCGCAACCCCTCTTGCCTGGACCCCACCGTTTACTTGACTCAATCAGCTCACACCACGTCAATCTCGACACTCCACGACTCCGATCTCCTCCCGGACGCAAACCTCGTCATTCCTCCCAAACCGACAACCGGCTCCATTCCAACGCTCCTTCTTGGTGGCGCGTCTCTATCACTCGCCGGCAACCGGTCCCTAATATCACTCGATTTCTTAAGCGCGTAACTCTCGCTAACCGACCCACCATGCGACGTGACATTGCCACTCTTCAGTGATATATCTTTATTGTTACTCTTAGACCTGAAGATGGCTTTAAAACTGGCAAAGAAACTCTTTTTTTCCTTCTTGTCCCTTTTAGTACTCTCCTTCTTTCCGACTGATTGAAAAGATCTTTGTTCTTGCTGTTGCTTCCGCAATCTACGGTTACGATCTTTCTTCGATCTCACTCTTCCCATACAGGATACTTTCGGTGAAGACGGTTCAACCATGGTCGTCGAATCCGATTTACCGGTCGAACCGGACCGTTTAGGAAACAATCGTGTGTTTCCAGGTTTACAGTTACGGCGATTATTTTTGTCGACAACGAAGGTTGATTTCTGTACCTTCGGTAAGCCAATGATTGACGCTTTAGTGTGCAAGCTGGAGAAACGCTGTGAGTTGGAGGGGTTAGGGTTGGGGATGATGTTCGGGTTTAAGTTTGTGGAGTTCGAGTTTCCTTTTGTGGAATCCTTGCGTTCGTAGTAAGCATTGGTGCTGAACCAGTCGTGTTCGGCATCTTTGGAAAGCCAGAAGGATTCTGGCGGGAAATCTGGCGGTACTTCGGCGAGATCGGAGGAGTCCAGTGGTGGTTGGGAATGGTTGGTGGTGGTGGTGGAGGAGGCGGCGATGGTTTCACAGGCGACTTTGCGGTCGCAGGAGCCGCCGGCGCAGGCTGAGACTAGAGTTTCAAGATCCACCTGTGGCATTGTCCGTACAAAAAAGAAAGAAGTATGTTCACAGTATTTTTAGAGAGAGAGAGAGAGAGTAATTCGAGAGGAGGAGATTAACACTGGAGGGTTTTTATAAAGGAAGTGACGAAGGATAAGGAGAGAGAGAGAGAGAGAGAGAGAGAGAGAGAGGTGTTTTTTGGAGGGAGAGTTTCAACTTTGTTGACTGGTGCTGGGTGCTTCTGGTATTCTTATGAGAAAACAAGCACACTGTCTGTTTCACAGAAAACAAAACCTTTTCTTTAACTTTCAAGGGAGAGAGAGAAATAAATAAAAATACAACTTCTTTTTTCTTTTTCTTTTTTTCCAACTTCTCTTTCCTTTCTTTATTTTACTTTTTAATTTAGTTTTTGTCAAATTTCTCTTACTAAATAAGAAAGGAAAATGTTGATTTGGGTAGCGGCTTTAGGCCGCCGTTCTCCGCCCTGCGTCTCTTTTTTTAATATATTCTTCTTCTTCTTCTTCTTCTTCTTCTTGGGAAGTATACTACGACTAGCGTGTCTTTGTTTTTTATACAGTTGGATTTCTAATTGTTCCGCTCACAGAGACCAAGTTTTTTCTTTCTTTCTTTCTTTATGTTACGAGTACTTTTATAGTAAAATTATTTTATGTGAATGAATCTCAATAGGACTACTTTGAAACCGTGATCACTTTTTTTCACCTCTTCAAAATAAAAAATAAAGAAATGTTTGGGATATTTTTTTAAAATTTTATAATTTATTATTGAGTTTAATGGTGGTTGAGCTTCATAATATTTTTGATTTATTTTTTATGATATTATTTTAACCTCATGATCTGGTCTCTGAATTTGACAGGTTAACATGAGTCAATCTAATTTATTCTAATCTTAATATTTTTTTAAAAACATATTATTTTTTTCACATAATTAATTTGTAGTTAATGAATGCAGTATTTTGGAGTCAACTATCAGGTCCATTTTTATGTGTAATACGTTAACAAACCTAATTATTTGTTTGTGGATAACTTTCACTAAACCTATCAGTATCTTCAAAATAAGAGCTTATCTAGAAGAGTCAAATTGATAATATGGTTTTTTAAATAGTATAAATATAATATTTTTTTTATATATATACTCCAACAAAAAAAACATTTAGAAAAGTTAATTATATTTTAATATATTTAATATTGATATAACTATTTATTAATATTAATAGTAACTCAATCAAAATCTCTTTTTTGCATAAAAATATATTAAATAAACTTTTAGCTTTTTTAACCGATATGCATGTAGGAATAGCTTTCTAACACAGAAATGCTATTTTAGCTCTCCAATATAGCTCTCCCCGGGCTATAAAAATAATGGATGAAAGCCAAAAAAAACTTCATCTTTTCCTTTTAGTTTTATTTTAGCTCTTCCTTGGAGATGCTTTAACGTCAAGAAACCTTGAATTTACCTTTAATCGAATGCATTTGTTCTTTCAATAAATGTGATTTTAGAAATCCCTTACATGGAGTCCTGATCAGTTCAATAAATGTGATGCGCGATGGAAAATTTAATCATTGATAGTTCATTAATAAATAAATTAATTAAAATAACCAAATTGTATTTCCTTTGCTACAAGAAAATTAGAAATCACCGATAAAATATTCCATCAGTATGTAAACACCATTCCATCAAAAATTTATAATCCTGACAAACTAACTTATTAACATAAACAAAATGTCGAAAACAGTTGTTGAGGATTTGCTATCTATTGGTATTTTTGTTGATAATTAATAATATCGGTGGAATATTGATGTTAAAAAAATAAAATGCTCTAATCAGTTTTTGTTGATAATTAAATTACCGATAAAATATTCCCTTCCTAATTATATTAACAACACTAAACATTACATGTGAAATAGCCTATGAAATCCCAAAAGAAATGCGATATAATTTTCATCGATAATTGAAGCTCTAAAACTTTTTAAACATTATATAGCTTTTTGATGAAATATTGTTAATTCCTTAAGAAGTTCAATCATTTTATAATTTTTTGATAAAATCATGCTAATATTATCGATAAAATCACTGCGATATTTGTTTTTAGTTGAAAGTTTAATAAATATTTTTTAAAGTTATTAGTTGTTAATTAAAAAGTAATAAAAATCACAATAACACCAAGCACTATCAATTTTATTTAACATTAAAATTCTTTTAATCTCAATAATCATTCAAAAATATTTTTACAACAATAAATACATGGCTAAATAGATGGAGATGAAGAGGGGATTTTAAGCCAAAAGTTATGGAATGAGATTATTTCTAATTTTTTTATTTTAATTTGGCCACTCGATGCTCAACCTATTCTAGAACTCTCGCTTTAAATTTTAATATTGACTAATTTAGATCAGATTGTTGTGTATCTAGAGTCAAAATAGTATGATCCAATCTCATTTCTTGAATCAATATCATATATATCTTGTAAATTTAATTTCTATTTGGTCCATCAGTTGTTATATGTTAATTTTCTAGTGGTGTTTTTCTTAAAAAAAAAAAAAATAGACATGACTAATCCTTTTTCCTCCTTTAATAATAAGAGGAATGACCAAATCTCCAGAATGATTCTTCTCTGTTTCATTCCATATATGTAACTACTCCCATTTCCTTCCCTTCATATTTGTTTAATTATCAAAAAACAATTCATCCTGTAAAGACCCAAGTCAATATTATTGCCATCTCCATCGACCAGTCCCTTGAATCCAACAGCTCGAATATTATTTGGTTTGAACTTTGAATAATTAGAATTATAATGTTTATTTATTTTATTAATATTATCTTCCTGTGCTGATGCATGATTGAATACTTGATGGACCGAGCATCGAGGTTCCAGCCTCGGTACTATATTATATAAATCAGTTCCCTATTCTATACGAAAAACACAAAAACTTGTCTGCTTGGGGTCCATATTTATTTATTTTTGTTTTACTTGAAAGCTTGTGGAGTCGATAAAAATCTCACTGACCCACGTCTTCTTTCCCATCTTTTCTTTTCCTAAGAAATTTAAACGAATGAGTGTCTGTATTATACAATAGCTTGTACTAATTAGTTAAAGAAAAGGATATATAATTGGTTTTGAAATGTTTTTTTTAAGAAATATATTAAAATAATATAGTTTTTATTCTTAAAAAATTATATTTAACACCAATACATCAAAACAACTCAAAAATATAAATAATTAATTTTAAATAAAAAAATATGTTTTTTTATAAAGCCCGTATTTCTTAACCAACAGCGAACAGAGGGGCTCTTTCTGCTGCCCACATGATTCGAACTTCATGCAAAAAAAAATTTCTCGTAAATTCCCTGATCCCAGCTAGCGCATATAACTTGTTTTTGACAGGATAGGAGAGATGAATATTTTTATCTCTATGGACGAAAACTATTCCACAAATTATAAAACTATAAATACGGAAAATGATACAAAGTCTATGATTTATTGTGCACTGTTCTTGGAAAAGATTGAACTGATTGTATAATCAATGACCTACCTTGGCCAGCTATCAACAATAATCTTAGAACGTCTATATATATATATATATATGGTCCGCGGCTTCATATATATATACCAGCTGAATCTCTGGTAGAGATTGAGAGAATGACCATTCTTGGCAACGACAGCCACTTGCAGAATGGATTAATTATATAGTATAGTATCCATCAACGAACAACAACCTAAATGAAAATCTGTCAAACCCTGTTTTAAGGAAGATGCCTCCTGCTACTGGGGGCAAATTACCTTCACTTTCTGGCAATTGACTCCACAACAGCCATGTGATGTGTCCCCATGTATCCATTCAATTATAACAACGTGGTCGCAGGGATACCCAGCGTAAGCCATGATCAGTGATCTCGTGCAAAACCTCGTGATTATTTGTATGGCATGTCCTGATGTGCACTCCTCCCGTTTACCGATTGCCCTTCCGTTTATTATAAATAAAAGCTTCTGATACACTCCCTAATCTTTCTGAATGGACACTGAAGAGGGCGGGATTTGTATGGCACGGTGGTGAAATAGTAGTGTTGAGGTCCAGGAAGAAGGGGATGAAACAAGAGAGAAAATCGAGACATGAAGCTGCAGTTGTGTTTTCCATGGACCATGATGGTCGATATTTTAGGTGGTGTTGAAAACGGGGTTGAAAGTGTATTTTATAAAAGTTAATTTTTTTTGTTTTAAATTAAAAAATAATTTTTTAAAAATAAAATATTATTATAACATATTTTTAAATAAAAAAACATTTTAAAAAAAAATTATTATTATACTCTTAATCATCACCTAAAAAAACCTAAGAAAAAATAACCCAAGAAATATGTACGTATGCTACCATAAAGAAGAATTATGAGAATCGGTTGCCTGATCAACCGCTATGATTAGATGATATGATAGAAATCAAACTATATATTAACCCATGTACAAGAAACATGAATATTGTCCTGTATTGATGCATATATTACATTATTATTATTATTATTATTATTATTAGAAATAGAACAATTTTTTACAAAAAGAAAAAGGGTAAATAAATTGATTTTTTTTTTACCCGACGGATTTTTAACCTACCAAATAAAAGAACACGAAATTAAACTATTTGTATTGTGATTTGTGGGATAGAAACCTATAGTATAATAATCAAAATATCCTTGCATCCAAGACATAAAACATTTCAACCTAAAGCCAAGAAGATATTTTTAATGTAGAAATAAAAAAGGTAAGACGAAAACACTCTTTCTAACCGGCCAATTTATTTTTATATGTAAGGTTAAATTGGTTATTTATGGTGTATTTTATAAGTAAAAATATAACTATTCCTCAATGACACTAAACAATGCATCTATCGTATAGTGTTTATGGTAATTTATTGTGTAAATTTAAAATAAATACCCGTTTTGCCCTCAATCAATTTAAAAATATCAAGATATTCTTATTAAAAAGACAATCATGCCCTCTATCTCTAGTTAAAAGGTTTTTTTTTAAAAAATAATAAAGTGATAAATTTATTATTCTTATCTATAGTGTAATACGTGTAGAGAAACAGTAAATTTGCTGGTTTTTTTTGTTTTTTTTAATAAATATTCAAATTAAATAAAAATAAAAAATGAGTTAGTTGCCTCGCTTGTTCAATCAAAATCTTTGAAAATTGAAAATTAAAAAAATAATAAATAAATAAATAGAGAAAAAAGAAGATAGAGAAGCTTTCGACCACTTAGCCAATCAAAATCAGTATCGAACGAAAGTTTTTGATATTGATTTTGATATCAAAATTAAATCATTATAACCACCATCTTGCCATTATTATATATCATCACCTCACTGCCATTACTATAACAATAACGACCGCCACCTAATCCAACTAAAGCATCATTAGCTATTGATGAGGTGTAACAAAAACACCTCTAGTTCATATTAAAAAAAAAAACAATTTAATTTCAACCAATTTAAGTCAATATGGTTAGTTTTTTTAATTAATTTCAATCAATGTGAGATTGTTGATATCTTTTGTTGAACTAACATTTTTTATTTATTTTTTGTTATTATATTTACTACTTTTCTTTTAGAAAAGCTTATTTTACTTTTATGTATATTATCCTGTTTGTTTTTGTATTTTTAAAATGTTGTTGAAAAAAAATAAAATTTTTTTATTTTTTTCTTTACTTTAAATTAATTTTTTTTATTTTTAAATTATTTTAATGTGTTGATATTAAAAATAAATTTTTAAAATAATATTATTTTAAATAAAAATTACAATTATATTTCCAAACATGTTCATAAACGAGAGGATGTTACAGAATTAGCCATATTTAAATTAATAGCGGCCAAAAAAGTGGACAGGCAGACAAAAATGGACGTCTTTTCAACTAAAGTTTTTTTCACGACTAATGGATTCGAGCTGGACGATCCATTTTATGATGTAAAGGAGTTGTTTTTCTTCTTTTTTCCGTCCAGAGAATTGGATGTCTCCTGTGTTTTAGCAAAGACAGAGACAATGATGACACAACTAATCCACAGCAAACGACCTTTTTGTCAATGAGAACGAGAAGGGATGGTATAAAAAAAACATGCTAGGATGTGACATTTTATCTACTATTTTTTTTATAATAAATATTTACACTAGTTTATTTACACTTTGATTAATCCTCGTACTGAAATTAATAATTAAATATGTTTTTAGTGGACATAAATAATTAAATATGTTTTTAGTGGACATAAAATCTATCAAACTTTAATCGGTGATTTCTAAAAAGCAAACTCAGAAACTATCCGTTGAGCTATACCCCTCCGAGTTTTTTATCTACTATTATTAGTTAGGAAAATGGTTGAAATTGTATTTTTAAAACAATTAATTTTTTATTTAAAATTAATTTTTTATATTTAAGATTGTTTTAATGTATTAATATTAAAAATAATTTTTAAAAAATAAAAATAAATATTTTAATATATTTTCAAGTAAAAACTATTTTAAAAAACAACTTTTACCACACTATCAAGTATTTATTTTAATCAACTTCCTAATTTATTGTTAATGGCTTCTTTGATGGGTTCACGAAACATTTTTTTTCCCTTACTTTTTACTTTTTTGGATAAATTTCATGGATAAATTGTGAGGGTAACTTGTCTTTTCTTTTTAACTATAAAGGTAAAATACGTCTAGCAATCTCATGTTAATTTTGGACATTTATTAGAGTGTAACATTATGATAAAGATAGATTGGTTGATATTCCTAAGAACTAAATTTTTTAATTATCAATCCTTGTTCAACAAAATAATTATTTCACCTAACATCAATTCATATATTGATACATACTCATCGAGTATTACTGTAATTGTCTAAATCTCAGGTGGAAGTAAGCTAAAATAAAAGCTGTTTGGGAATGCGGTGATGATATTAAAAATAATTTTTTAAAAAATAAAAAAATGTTATTTTAATGTATTTCTAAGCAAAAAATATTTTGAACTGCAATCGCTATCACAATTCCAAACAGGCTCTAAAAATCACATGCTTGTGATATTTTCTCATAGTGCAGTAACTTTTATATATATATATATATATATATGTTTTTTATAGTTTTGATATCCTGATGTTAAAAATAAAAAAATCTAAAAAAATTATTTTGATATATTTTTCAAACAAAAAACACTTTAATAAAACGTCATTTGAGATACCAATACATACTCATCGAGTATTACTATAATTGTTAAAATTATTTTGATATATTTTTAAATAAAAAATATTTTAAAAAAACATCAATTAAGATACTAATACATACTCATCAAGTATTATTATAATTATTTAAATCCCAATTCAAAGTAAGTCAAGTCAAGCCATGAGCTCGTGCTATTTTTTTTAATTGTTTGATAGTGTGATAATTTTTATTTTTTGGTTTATTTTAAAAGTATATTTTACTTTTAAAAAAATATTAAATTAATATATATTTTTATTTTTTTATAATTTTAATGAATAAAATATATAAAAAATTATTTTAATATATTTTCAAATAAAAATATCTTTTAAAAAATATAATATATTACAATACCAAACACATGTGTGATTGAGAGTTAATAGAAAAGTCAAAACACGTTATTGCCTTGTAGTTATGTGTAGGTTGAGAAAGGATTCCCAATTGAGATAGGAAAAGATTTCCTAGATTTATGTCTAGAATCTTTATTTAATCAGTTAATCAAACTTTTTATTAAATTAGTATTTAGAATTCTTATTATTAAAGAATAATTCGAGCTTATCATTATCCATGCGTGTTAAATATTCAAGTGTATAGTGTTTTTAATATAATTAGTATCAAGACTCAATTAAATTCTTGAGAGTTTAGTTTTTCGGATTGGAAAATAATTTCTCAAACTTCTCTTCTCGTTGTGATTATTACTTTATAAATTCTGCATTTTCTGCATGAAATACTCAATTTAAACTCTTCTGCTTTCGGCCTACTTTGTCGTGAAAAACGTCAGTGAAGGCGATCTGCCATGGAAGTAAAAGAGCACTGCTTTATAATGGCTCCCACCTCGAGAAAATGAAGATGCAGCCAACACGGCTTCCATTTTTTTCTAGAAGACCAACCTTTTCTAAAGTTGCTGCTGGACAATGGCCATTATCAATCAATACAGGATGCCTATCAACTATTAATATGTGACAGCAACAAATATCCATAAAAAGAAGAACTTAACTGGTAAGATTTTAGGTTTGCTCTATAATAATCAGGAGTTGAAGTTTTCTCAGAACGACTAAAGATTTACATGGTTATTAATTTCAAAACTCGTGAAATTAGTCGATGTATGCGCTGCTATACTCAAATTAATAATAATAATAATTATTAAAAACAAAAAACAAAATGTAAAGGCCCCATGGAGAGGTGCAGGTGCTTAGAATTTTCTCGGCTAATTAAGAATAATATATAAGTAGAAGAAGCGAAGAAAAAGAGGCCCTCTGCTTCATGACAAGATATGTGTAAAAGGTTTCTAGATCTTCTGAGTTCAATTTTCAAACAAGAGCAGTTGATTTGTGATTAAAAATATAATGATAATAATAATAATAATAATAAAATTAAGTTTTTTGTTTCCTTGTAGGACTTTCATCCACGGGTTGAAGGGATTTGCATGTAGTTGATGTACTAAGTA
>Ga0325405_1004207_pt1 | contig 14741 bp, 13 predicted proteins | sample PopdelMetagenome_21_FD_205663 | JGI IMG/M metagenome (GOLD analysis project Ga0325405, IMG submission 205663) | Populus deltoides microbial communities from Bellville, Georgia, United States - Xylem-Control-R2 | ecosystem: Host-associated > Plants > Phyllosphere > Stem > Wood/Secondary xylem... | reverse complement strand
AATGATTGGTGCTGTTTGTGGTGTTTTTTTTTTTTTTTTTTTTTTTTTCTGGCTAGGTGCTGCAAATATTGACTCAAGAAACAACACCTTCTGCTAATCTGATAACCACGGTCAAACATTTATATGAAACTAAGTTAGAGGTTACTTTGAGAACCAAGCTCTTACAATTTCCAGCTTTAAATAACTGTCATGTTGGTCCTTAACTCTGCTAAACTTCCTACTGCAGGATGCCACGATTCTTATTCCAATTTTATCTTCACTTTCGAAGAATGAGGTTAGCTCCATTGTTTTTATCTTGCTTATATCTAGATTATTTTATCAAGCACCTGCATGTTTGTATGTGTCAATTAAATTCAGAAAGATGAAGTTGTGGACAGAAGTGTGGACTTAGAAACATAGAAATCATCCACTGTAACTTTTATGCTGCTGTGACACCTATATAATAGCCATCTTTTTGTGCCCTATAAATGAGTTAAAAAGATTCTTTATCTTTTTTAGGAAAAATGGAGGATTAAGTGTTTTATCGAATTGGCTTCTTGTGTAACTGAGTTTAACTTTTAATTTTTATATTTTGAATTTTATACATATTCATTTCCCTCCAGTTATCCTCATTTTTTTCACTGTTAGAATTAGTTTCTGGGGCATGTGGATTGATGCAATTATCTAAATGGTTTTAGAGTTGGTATGCACAGGCTTCTCTACCAAATCTGTATGGATTAACACACACTGTTTGTAAAACAGTCACTTGGTGACTTGTTCTTTCATTTGTATTGATCATTGTGTGGACCTTTGTTGGCATGTCATTTATTGATTATTGACACCAGAATTTCTGACTGGATCCATAGTAAACTGAAGACAAATGAAATTAAGAAGGAAAAATAGCTTCCAATCATACCGAAATGTCAGATCAGTTAAAAGGGTTAAATGCATTGACCCTCATATATAGGATTAATTTCTCGACTACAAGAAGGCAAATGTGTGCAAACCTCAGTTCAGTTAGTGTTGTTCTCTTTTTGCATGACATTCTAGATGGTCACTTTTAGTAATACTTACATCCTTCTTGTTTCGCAAAGTCTGGCTTGAATGCTACTGTCAAATTCTTGTAAGTTTTTATTAAATGTTTGGATGTTACTCATTTTATGATGGCAGGTTTTGCCTATTTTCCCTCGGCTTGTTGGACTTCCTATAGAAAAATTCCAGATGGCACTTGCTCATATTTTACAGGTTCTTGTGAAACTTTCTATGTGATTTTATTTTTCATGAACTATATATCATGCTTTACTGTTGCATGTTTTTCCTTAAAAACAGCTTATCATGGAGAAACTAATTTTCACCCTTGTTGGTCACACTAATCTCCTTTATTTATAGGCTTCTTTGGATGTTTGGAGACTGAAATGGTATATGTCACTGGGCTTCAATTGTCCTATCATTCTTTGTGGGAAAATGATTTTTATGTAATTTCTCGAAAATCATTTGCTATAAAACCTAAGTGGATTGTGGGAGAGGCACATTCACAACATATGGCCATTGAATTTTTATACTTAACCAATGTTGGATAATGTCAGTTTTTTTCTAAAAACGATAGATATAAATGATCCAGAACTGTAAATGATTCAGCTGCAGAACCCATTTAAGTTTTAACAATTTCATTTTGAAGAATTTTAAACTCTGTTGATCTTGGAAGGCTTGGCTAATAAGCACACAAATAGTATGGATGACTTGCTGAGCTTTTGTTCTTCACACCAACTGCTTGCGCTTACAATGATCTGATTATACCTTTTCTCACCTTTTCCTTTATGAAGGCAAGAAAATTGCTTACTTTAAATAAGTGTTCATACAGGGTTCAGCTCATACAGGTCCAGCTTTAACGCCAGCAGAAGTGTTGGTTGCCATCCATGATATTAATCCTAATAAAGATGGGCTTCCACTCAAAAAGGTAATTCCTAAGTTTCTGAATTAATAGTTTTCATCATAAGAAAGCATTCAATTTTTTTCACCTGGTAAGCTATGATGAACTGTGAATTCTTATGTTTGCTGTAATGTCAACTGATATGGATTCTACTCATGCATCTTTTATACCAAAACCTTTTTATTCAGTTTCTTGAGCATGTTGAATTGGTGAAGCATCAATCTAGTCATAGTTTTTATCCATGTATCAACCTAGACTTACCCTTTAATTGGGATTTGACATCAACACTTTTCAATGCATCTAAGATTTTTCTGTGGTCCAAGATATACTTGTGCAACCATTACTTGTCCTAGACTGCTTCAACTCAACAAAACCATGTTTAAACTCTTACAACTTAGCTAATTGTATCCCTCATCGATGATTCATTAAACCATGGCTCAAATTATGCTAACTTAATTACTTAATTGCTATGCTGAACTTACTTTGCTATTTGCTGAAGGTTTCCGGGTTTTAAAGTAGATGTTCCTTTCAGTATATTGTTCTCCATGCTCTTAATTCTTCTGTTCTATGTACACAGATAACAGATGCCTGTTCAGCTTGTTTTGAGCAACGGACAGTTTTCACACAGCAGGTCCTGGCCAAGGCACTTAATCAGATGGTATATAAAGAACATCCTTCGCTCTCTGGATGATGAATGTTATATTTACTTCGATACTTGTAGTAACTGTATTTATGTGACAGGTCGATCAAACTCCTCTTCCTCTACTCTTCATGAGAACAGTTATTCAGGCAATTGATGCTTTTCCTTCATTGGTAAACCTTCATGTTTTATCTAATTTATTTGCCGCATTGCCATTTAAGCTTTATCATCCTGTTTGTAACCAAATCGTATGCTGAATTGAATTGAATTGAATTCATAAGTAAATTTGAATTCAATTCATAACCTATTACAATTCGTATGTTTGAAATAAAATACTAAACCATAGAATTGAATTCAATTATGCTGTTTGGAATACATGTGGAAATGAGTTGAATTGACAATCTTGACTATCTTGTCCTTAATTTAGAAATCATTTTTGTTATAAAAATCATTTTTTTTGTTACAAGGACCATTATATTTATTTAAAATGACACAAAATATAAGTATTTTTAAAAAGATATAAATAGACTCATCTCATATTAATTGGTTATCAAACATTTATTGAAAAAAATTCAAAAATATATATTTGTTAAAAAAACTTATTCTAGAAATATCAAAACATAACCAGAAAGGAACTAGCTTACATTGTTCCAACACTTTCATTAAGATAGCATAAAAGATCATCAATCCACTCACTCTTGCCTGAATTGGGAACCCCAGTTACAATTGTCAACTCTCATGGGGATTACCTGGTCAAAACACAAAAATTCAAAACCATAGGTTGTCTGCCATCATTCATAGACACATTTCCAAAATTTACTATTTCATTGTAATTTAGAGAGTTTAGCTGCAACATTAACCCCCTTCTAAAAGATGATATGAAAAGCACCTTATTTATAAGTTATTCTTTGTTTCTTTTTTCCTCTGAAGATTATAATATTCATGAAACAACTAGGAGAATATGACATGCTTCTATACAGTGCATTGGAGAATAAAATTAAGACTTAAGAATATCCAACCGCACTGAATATCAGACAAAGTGACAAACACTCCTTTCAAATCCCAGGAAATTCAGTTCTCTCTAACTGTGTCTCCCATATTTAGAACAATGAATGATTAACCCCCCCCCCCAAAAAAAAAAAAAAAAGTTCACCTCTATCTCACAGTCCCTCTCCCTAACATTCTCGGCACAAATTTCTCTAATTTACTGATGCATAGTAATTTAAAAGAATTTAACAGCAGCATTAAATCCCTTCCAAGAGCTGAAGGGAAAAACACCATCTTTGTTATCCCTTCACGCTCAGTCCAATCATGGGAATAGACACGTGAACTAGGTCTTACCTTGAATGATTACATTTGGAATTCATCAGTTGAATAGATGCTGTTTTTGATATCTGGGAGAGATGGATCAACAAGATATTCTTTCTTCTCTGATGCTACAGGTGCATCGTTTAGCTTTGCCTTCCTTGGGAAATCTGAACCTGACAGTGGAGACCTGTTTTCATGTTTGATACATAGTAACTTAAAAGAATACATAGCAATTTTTGTCAATTACTTTCTCAGTTCACAATTTTTTCTTCATAAAGAAGATTTCAATTTTTGGGAGAAAAGAAAGGGATATTTTTGAAATATTATTTTTCATCTGGAATTACTGTGGCAAATCAGAGGGTCTTCCATCTGATTAACTTTTGCACATTTTTTATGATTTGGAATTCAAATTAATACTCTCACAAGGATTCCAAACATAATGATTGATTTAACCCTGTGAATTGAATTCAATTCACAGGGTTCCAAACAGCTTGTATACAAATCATCTCATACACCGGCTTCAAGGAATACTTTATGTATGCAGAAGTTTGGACCCAGAATGCCTGCTGCAACACTACCAATACTCTGTGTGTGTGTGTGTGTGTGTGTGTGTGTGTGGGACGGTAGGGAGCGAAGGGGGAAGGGTACTGTGACTTTTTATTGGAGTTGAATTCGGATAATGACACAATTACATTTCATGGAAAGAAAAAGATGGAGGGAGGGAACATGTTGACTTTGTACTGCAGTTGAATCCCAGATAATGGTACAAGCACATACCAGGGAAAGAAAAAGATGGAGAAACACTTATGCTAATAGACTTCAACTTAAATCCTAAATTTGCAGCTCCTAGAGACTTTCTACATTGTTGTGTTATTTAATGCACGGACACTTTTTGTGGTCTGGATATTCTTATGATTTCATTTCAATAATTTACTTTTAATAAATAACAAGAATGCTTGCTCTCCAGGTTGATTTTGTTATGGAAATACTCTCCAAACTCGTGAGCAGACAGGTATGTTGACTGTACTTGAATGGAAATAACGATTATACTTGATCTGTTCCTGATTATGAGACAACTTGCCTCTTGTGCATACTATGTGTTTAGGTGTGGAAAATGCCAAAGTTGTGGGTTGGCTTCTTGAAATGTGTCTCTCAAACAAGGCCACATTCTTTTCAGGTTTTGTTGCAGGTATTATTATATTTCTTGAAAATGGAGAATTTCTCCTTGTTTTTCTTTACTTTTCTGTTCATTCTCAAACTGCAGCTTTTCTTTTTATACTTGCTTGCAGCTACCTCCCCCGCAGCTTGAAAGTGCTCTGAACAAGCATGCTAACCTCAGAGGCCCCTTGGCTACTTATGCCAGCCAACCAAGTACAAAAACTTCTCTACCTAGGTACAATTCTAAAGGACCCAATCTATCACCCAGTTTGATCAGAGAATCTAGTAGGCTCCTTTTTCATAGTGCTGTTATTTTTTTCAGTATGCCTTCTGTAATGCTGCTGTTTTACTGAATTAAGAAATTTATGATCTCCCAAGTGAAATGAGCATCTTAAAGTCTTGGATAATCCCTATCAGTTTCAAACACTTCTTGGCGTATTCTCATCACTGCCCTTTCATTGCCCAAGGCTTTTGTGAATTTTCAGTTTTTGGAAATTATCCTTTCTGATTCCTAGCAATGCCTCGTGTATTGATGGTTGGAAAATAAATGATAATTTGAAGTGACAATTTATGAGTTAATTATATTGAGTTGCCAGGAACACTTCTCTGCTACCATAAATTGAATACACGCTATATTGTTAGAATCACCTTTATGAAATCGTAACATTTGTTTCACTGGTTATACACATCAAGGGTGAGAGGTGTTAAGAGCTGTTCTTACCTTTAAAGTTTCTTTATGCTGAGGTGCTTGTAAAATCAATGAAAAAGCACCTCAAAAGGTTTGTTTTTGGATGATCGACGACGAGGTTGCTTGCTTACATGTTTTGATGACCGACCCATGAATTTTTTTGTGAGTCAATTTTGTTGCCCTATATGTTGCAGTTAAGGGTTTCATTTACTTCATTGCACTGCATTTTGCAGATCAACGCTTGCAATTCTTGGTCTTGTAAATGAACGGCACATGCAGCAGCTACCAATTTCATCTTTGCACCCTTCAAGCACAAGTTCTTCAGCTCATGGAGCGAACACCGCATGATAATTAGCTTGTTGGGAGTCAAGATTGACCAAGTGCACGGCAGAGCATCATGGGACCAATCTGGATGATGGTGTCCCATCCAGTAGGTCAACTTGCTAGGAAGGGAGATACAAATTGGCTGGCTAATAAAGTGACTGCTAAGTTCAGATGCTTCTGGCAAACTTGAATATGAAGATTTAAGAGAAGTCAGCCTGGTGATGTGGAATGGTGTTGTTGGCTAGGAATTGCCTTCAAAGAAACACCTCCCGCTCCTTTCCCTGCCATCCCCTCCCTCCCCATTGTGCCATAATTGTAACCCCGTTTTTAAGAAAAAACATTTCTGCAATTTATTCTTTGAAAATTTTGTTCTTCAATCCCTCTGTAATCCAGATAATGTTTAGGGAACATGTGTAATGTTGGTCGGTATCCATGCTAAAAAGGTGGGGGGCTATGATTTCAGATGGTGCTCGTGCTTCGGCCACAGGAACACAGTAACTTGAAAGAAAGAATGGGTATGAAGGCTGTATAACATGGTATTTTTTAGCATAGAGCATCGAACTGCGTGGCCAAACCCGTCTTATAATTCAGGGACTTGAGTCATGACAGGATGACAGTATCTTTCGGTTTATTCAAGCTGTTGCCAAAATTCCATCAACGAGAATCTCATCAACTGCTAGGAGTGGGGCCTTTGAGTATGACTTTTAACCCATATTCGTTTTACATAACCTAACTAGCACTTAAAAGTATTTCCTTCCTTTTAAAATGATGATGCTAATTCACTGGTGGGAAATTTCAGTTTTCCAGATTTTTTTTTTAAGTAATTAGGATTTTTCTTCAATCTTTTTATAAAATTTAAAAAATCAAATAGCTGTCTTTCAAATTCTACTGTTTTTTGTTTGGGGCGTATAATTTTTTCTGATCATCTCTTTTCTATTTTTGTCAATTTAATTCAAATAAGGTTTTTGTTTTCCATTTTAGATAATTTGTGCGTAGTAACATTTTCTTAGTTTTTCATGAAAAGCCTTTTTTAAATAAAAAAAAAAATTAAAGATACAAAAAAAGTACTGTTTTTTAAAAGTGAAAGCAGTCTAAATTATTTTTTCTAGATTTTTATTGTTTTGAACTTGTTCTGGGCCAGGGTAAATCCGCATTTGTTTAATACTTGCATAGGCTAGAATGCCTTAAAGCATATCTTATCCTCGCCGTTGTTCAGACACTTGCATTTAGCCATGGTAAAGGGGTCATCGAATCACTCACTGTATAGGTAAGATGAAGACAGTGAGGATAAAAAAAAAAAACATGTTTTCCTGTAATTTCTACCCTGCAAGTATAAAAAATCATTTTAAAAGAATCCCAGAGACAAGTGTCTGTCTTTTTACTTAACCAAACATGCATCTGTTTTTGAATACTAACCATATGCAGCCCTAGTGTATATTGAACAGTTTGACTCGTTCAATGTGAATGGTTTCATAGTAGTTTAGCCAGCTGCTCGGGCGATGAAAGACTGTTGGCCATGCTTCCATGCTGTGTCAAGAAAAAATGATTCGATGTCCAATTTCGATTCTTTTCATAAGCGGATGCTGGATGGTAATATATTCATGCCAAGAAAAGGAAAGAGCTTGTACCTCTCAATTGTGAAAATTATATTACCACGCGTTGGTGAGCCAAGATGCAAGGAATCTAAACAAAAAATAATACCGAGCATGAGTTTATTTCGTGCAACGGCCGCTCAGGCAGAGAGCTGTTTTTAATTTTTTATGCAATCAACGTGGAATTAAAACTTGGATGGACAAAGATAAAAAAGGCAAGGGCAACGCCAGAAACATTGAGACAACTTTTATAACAACTGAATTTTACAACTTGCAATTTTCTTGATTCTTTTGAAAGGCCTACCACTCAAATACAAAAGAATGGATCCACGACAGCCGTCCTGGCTGTCCTCAAACGCACATACATCTGTTTTTAGATGCCGGGGGGCAAATCTTAAGAAATTAAGCAATAAATCCCCACAAGAATCAAGCACCAGAACTCTACAACAAAAAGGGCATTCTTGTTTCTGGCAAAGAATATCATTCTAAGAAATTATGCGAAAACAAAAACTCCTGTTTCTTTGTCATAGGCTGCTGAGTATCTATGGAGGCTGCTTGATGAAGATGTCACACAAATGAAGCAAAAAAATGGTTGGGGATGACGAGCCACTGCATGAAACAAGAACTGCGAGTGTGAACATAAATGTTAAAAAAAAATGCTAGATGACCTTTCTTTTTTCTTTTCCTTTCCTTTTGTTTTTTTTCTTTGAAAAAGCATAAAATTGATAATCCATAGAGAGGAGTATTACAAGTGGAAAATAAAATAGAACCACCATTTGAGTGGAGGGGAATTTCTTTTTGGTCGGGATATTTCTCTCTTGTTTTTCTTTTGAGGGAGGTCAATCTTTCCTAACACTTTGTTTTGTTCTTGTTGTTTGGATCACAACAACAAAGGTTGAAATGAATGTCTATAATCCAAAAGGCATAACAGCACTGCTCGTGAAAAGTTTGACAGCATACCTCTCTTGATCTTTACCATCAAAATTGCACCTTGAAGCTCAATCACTTGATGGGCTGAACAACTTCTAGGTTTTTCTGGAGCAGCCAGCCTCTGGGATAGACAAGACCATGAGCATCTAAATGAAGATGCCAGTTCAGTATCCTTGAACAGCTGGGTGGTACACTTTCCATTTGACTTTCATCTTCTACCACTTGCTCAATGAATGTGGTCTCCTGTGAAAAAGCTAAAAAATCAGGGAATAGAGGGGATTGAATATCAAATATAGTATATGACATATTTTAAGCAATATCAGGAACATCCAGAAAATGCGATTGGCATGATGCATACTTGAAAACCCTCCTTCACTGTATCTAACTGTCGAATTGGATTTGAAAAGGGGCGGTTCCATCTCTTTGGGTCCCACAAGATGGTGCTGTTGAAAGCAAATCCAGACATATCAACATGAAACCTGCGGAGTCTTTTACTTTTCTCATTTGTATGCCATCCAATTACTTGACTGGCATTGCATACCGGACCTTCCACAATTGCTTTGTTTTTGCTTTGTGCAAGCATTGCAACAGGCCAAGTGCCAAAATGACTACAAAACAAGCATGCAATACGAGAAATTTGTGAATGAAAGCATAGGCAAAGAGCACCAAACTCCTTAACAATTGAGCTTCAAAGTTAAAAGGTCTGTGAACAACATGTATCCGAAATCCACACCATTGCAACAACAAGAATATCTAGCTATATCAGCTGAACAAAACCAGTATCTTTACTAGAGACAGGTAAAGTTATCCTCAGTTTCCTTTGCAAAAAAAATGGCTTGAAAATTAAGTGGCTAGATTTGCAAGTTCTCATCAATTCCTTCTTGTTTCTTTTTTCCCATTGGAGATGATACAAAAAATCAGGGAGTTTATCAAGTTTCCCATCAAGAAAGTCTCATGACAAGTGATGACATAACATTTCTTAAGCAGCTGAAAGTATATAACCCGAGTAAACAAACAAATCAGAAAAAGAAAGATGGCAGGACTAGGTGGCGAATAAAGCACAAGAAAACAAATAATAATAACCCCCTCGTGTCTTGAGTTATCTTACTAACAACCTCTTCACAGCTTAAAAACTTATAATACAGAAAACCCATCAACACAAAAGATTTGCTGTAAACAGGAAGTCGATCAATCTGCTGAATCAAATGAATAGATAAACAACAAATGTAAATCAAACAGAAACATATGGACCTAATCTGGTAAGCAGACAGCACCAACAACCAAAAAATGTAACCAGCCAAATGCCTCCTTATTTAAGATACCATCAAATAACCAACAGAAAAGGTGGCAACTAAAGAGCATTTCCCCATTAGCAACCAAACAAAATTAAACCTAATTTCTTAGAGCAACCAGAGACACACAAACTTAATCCCCTAACTAACACACACATCACTACATACAAAAAATCAGAATACCACAAGTTAGCATTCCAACAACACACAGAAAGGCATAAAAGACACTTGGCAAAATTAATTAATGAAAAAAAAAACAAAGAAAATTCACCTGATATTTCTCAAGCTCTCAAACAATTGAAGCGAATATACATTATCATCATCAGCAAAATACACAATCCCATCAAGTCTATGCCTTTCTATATGCTCCAATCCCGCATTCCTCTGATGCACTCCTCTGTCCTTCACATTCGTGTTATTCTTATTAACACAAACCAAATGCCTATACATCACCCCGGTTTTCCTCAATATCTCCGCTGTCTCCGCCGATGCTGACGTCATCTCCACCACAATCCACAACAACGGCGGCTGCACTAACCTCAACACCTGACCTAATCTATTCAAGAAGTAGGCTTGTAATGCTCGATTATATGTCGGTGTTATCACTATCAGTTCCTTTCGCTCTACATAATCAAACCTTGAAAATCGATCCAATTGCGGTGTCGTTTTCTCGACGCCGAGGGACACGGCAGCGAGAGCGAAATTATCTTTGGTGTCCAATTGGACATTGACATGTGGCGGCTTCATTTCGAAAGAGAAATCATGCTTGTTGATATCGTTATCCACTTGACCAAACGGGAAGATACCAAGTAAAAGCCCTAGGATGAAGAATATCGTGCACCTATAAAAGGATCTGCGAAATCCTTTGCGGCGGAGATAGACGGAAGCTGCTGCGACGGCGGAGGTGGAGGTCAAGGAAGAATACTTGCCGCTGTTGTTGTTAGTGCTGAAGAGCTTGTGAGCTTGTGCTGAAGCGACGCCGTTTTGGTAGCTGCGGTCTTGGTAAACCTGTGAGAGTGTTCGACGGATTGATGCCATTTGATTGGTTTCGAGCAGCTTACATTATCAAATCAAGATTTGATGGACGATGGAGACTAATCTACATGAAAAAACCCTAAAATGAAGTTAAATGGAACTTATGATTTCCAGTTTTTTTAAAAAAATTATAGAGTGAAAATGGATTTTAGATTTCAAGATTTTGTTCGGATGCTTTTAGAGGCGATGGTAGTGGATTTCAGAGATGGAAGGCTAAGATCTGGTGCCCCCTTTTTTTAATATTTCTAGCGCGGAGAGGGGAAGAGGAGATCGTTGCAGGGATAGTTGGGGGCGGAGTACGGCCCAGCTGGAGAGAGGGGTTGATTGAGCGCTAAATTACGCGGTGGTGTTCCATTTAACGAACGACAAGTGGTTGCTTGTACTTGGAAAGTCTACGCGTCTCTTCCCGTATATCTCAGTCGCACACATGGACTCTTTACAATTACTTGAAAAAAAACAAAAGCTAATTCCGTTCATGAAAATACTGTGGATCAAATCACATTTCATGGAAGATTTTATGGTGTATCTGTAATTAATTAATAATATTTTATTAGTTTTTCTATTAAATTTATCTTAAATAAAAAGATAAATTAATTTCTACTAGGAAAGAAAAACTTAAATTTAACACTCACTAAAAATAATGAGCATATTTACATGTAGTTTTTTTTTTCTTCTCTTTGTATCCATCTTTTTTCTTTAATGAATTAATTAATAAGATGCAAATAATTACTTTTTAATTATTATAAAATTACTTCAGTGTTAATTATGGATTTGCACTGTATTTCTTTCTTTTTCCCTTTTCTTTTAATCTTTGAATCATTTTCTATTATAATCACCTAATTGTTTTGTCAATCCTGTCTTTTTAAACCTGATAATTTATTTTGATAACTCGCCATGGGAATTAATACTTGATTTGAAAAAAATAAAATAAGATTTTATTACTTAAAACAAATTAAGACCAAGAGAATCATATTTGACACTAAAAACAAAAATAACCTCTTTTTATTTTGGTATAATTACATAGGGAATTTTATAGTTTGATCAATTTTTTTGCTTTATCTCAATTTTTTGACAAATCGCATTTTATTTCCTTAACTTTAATAATTTTATAAAACTTCACATCCTCTAACTTTGGTGTAAAAAAATATTGCAACATCTACAAGTTTGTTTTTATTTTCAATTAATGATTAAAGAGTTATTGTTTCTTAAAAAAAAAAAAAAATTGCCGCTGCATGACCTTTGTCATAACTACATGATCGTTGTCAATTTTTGTGAAGAAATAGTTGTTAGACATGGATTTGGATTTACAAAATGTCACCAACTTCATGTTTATAACAAATTCAATCCCTTTCTCTCGACATTTCCGGTGAACACAATTATTCGCTAATGATCTCCCTCATCCTTTAAAATCTCTAATAAACACAAACATCAAATTAAATAAACAAATGTTTTCAACAAATTTTCACTATTTTATTGCACAAAACTCACCATTATATAGCTAACAATAGCCCAAGCTCCTTTACCATCAATAATAACCTAAAATTTATAGCACACAAAGTTGAGTATATGTTTTCCTATTCATCAAAACCTAATAATAGCCTATAAACTTGCAATATCTTGGATGTCCTAAAATTCAAGTATAAAAAGTGTATGAAATGTGGAAAAATAACAATTGTGATTCAAAGTCTTTACCATGAAAATCTTGCTATCAGGAACAAAAGAAGCATAAATCTTCCACTCATAACCAATACCAATGCATGTAGCTCTAACTTATTTTTTGTTATTAATGTATCTCTTAACGTGATGTTCATGTTATACTTTATATTCTCAACAAATTCCTGAAATGATTGACGTTCCTTGAACTTTATTGATCTATCAACTTTCACTTTAATATTTTACATTTAAACTCGTTCACTTCCATCTTCAACTTCCTCACAACTACTATTTAATTTTGCACTACCTTAACATCAAAATCATCCTCGTCAGAACTTATCTTCCAATTATTCTTTGATTCTAAACCATTATCCAAACTTTTATTAGAACATAAATCATCTTGTAAACATCAATCCATTCGTGTTCTACTTTGTTAACAAATTTAAATCCCTTTTCATCAGAAGAAATGTAATAATCATCTTCCTCATCATCATCATCTTCCTTATATTTTATATATTCATCACCAACCTCGTTAACTCTTCTAGCTCTTTCTGTATCTAAAATGTCATCATCAATTCTTTTCCTACCTAAATTACCAAGATTTACATTCTTCATACATTATCAACATCTATATTGTTGCCATCATCACCATCAAGACCCAAATCATCTATATCAAATTCGAGTATGACTTTATTACTGACATTAGCATCCATGAAGTATTTTATTCTAGTTTTCTTATTGCCATGATGCTTGCATATGAAACACCTTAGAATTTTCATTGTTGGATGAGCAACATCATGATCGCCATCAACATAGATATGGATCTCCTACTTGTCTTCGTTCAAATTCAACATTTTTAACATAGATGCATCGTTAGATTTTTTAATTCCATCTTTTTATTTTTTTTTTATATATTCCTTTTGCGATGCAATTTCATGAGATAAAGTTTTAAATTATAGTATGAAGATGAAATTAAAGTAAGATGACCATAATGTAAAACACAGAGAAAATACATGGTTAATATTAAAGTTTTTAGAATTTATGTTTTGGTCCAGAAGTTTTTTTTTTTTGTTCATTTTCAAGTCCTTGGGTTTAAGAAATGAGAGACACGTTCGCTGAAAAACAATAAGGTTTTTGATTGACCACAATCTAACCATTGAAAAGAAAGATATTTGTGTCAATGAGTTTCTATTCTCAGAACGAGTTCATTGGAGATGGTTCTAATCATGGTGGGAAAGGCAAATAAGATTGATTTTTATATTTTTGTATTTAATTAATTTTTATTTTTAGTGAATTTTAGGTCTTTTGGTGTTTTATATAGATTTTTATGGTGAAAATATGATGAAAAATGGATTAGTAAGGCAAAAATCTTCTCTGTTTTTTTACCATTACAATGATGGTCAAATTCTCAACAACATGTCACTTTACTTTTTTTTTTTTTTAAATAAGTGAATTGAGAAAAAAAACTTAAACAAGGGCCGAGTGTTTTTTTTAAACCATACATGTAGGCTTAGCCCATTAATGCCTGATACTTTTTTTTTATTTTAATTATTTCTTAAATAATTTAATTAATACCCTCTCTATTTTTATATACCTTTTACTTTACATTATTTTTTTATATAAATATCAATTAATACCCCTCTCTGTAATTTTTAAAACTTCTTAGTTCATTTTTAAAAAAAATTGTGATTATTTTTTTTAAAAATATTCTGTATTTTTATGATGTTTCAAAAATATTATTATAATTTATCTTTAATTTTTTTTATATTTGATATAAATAAAATTTGTTTGCATAATTCATTTATAAAAATGAAAATCATTTTTCTTTGGTAAGAAAAAACAACCTTTTAGATAAAAAAAAATTTTGTATAAATTAAAAAGAAAAATTAGGGTTAAATATCTGCATATTTTGTTTTTTTTTTTACTTTTAGAAGAAAGATTAACTTTCCATTTAAATATTTAATTAGTATTAAGTATTAAAAATTCTTTTACTATTTATTTATCAATTCATATATATTTTTTAAATTTATTTCATTAAGTGTAAATAAAATCTTTGTGTTCATGTAAAATACATCTGTAACATAGATATATATTTTTATTTTATTCAAAATTAATTTGAAATTTTACCAACACGGGTGACAAAAACTAGTTATAACTATAAGTTTCCATTGTTTAGGATATGTTGTCATGCTTATTAATTAGAATCTACTGC